>Ga0172382_10000437_pt1 | contig 78287 bp, 69 predicted proteins | sample Leawel138RmetaG_FD_122245 | JGI IMG/M metagenome (GOLD analysis project Ga0172382, IMG submission 122245) | Leachate microbial communities from a municipal landfill in Southern Ontario, Canada - Leachate well 138R metaG | ecosystem: Engineered > Solid waste > Landfill > Unclassified | place...
ACCACCGGAATCACACTGCCGGAACGCACGTGGCCGATGGTGGACGGCAGCGAGTCGAACACCATGGAGACGCGGCCCGAAATCACGTCCGGAAAAGCCTGGCCCGACGATTTATACGGCACGGGGGTCATCTCCACGGTCGTGGCGGGTTGCAGGATGTGGCCGGACAAGTGGCCGGTGCTGCCTTGCCCGGCCGAGGCTAAGCTGAGCTTTCCCTTACCCGCGCCATTGCCGTACTTTTCCAGATCCTTCAGGTTGCGGACCGGCAGGTCTTTGTTGACCACGAGGATGTTCGGCGTGGTCACCAGCGTGCCGATGGCGGTGAAATCCTTTGCCGAGTCGTAGGACAGGTTCTTCAGCAGCACCGGCGCCACCGAGACCATCGGCGGGCTGGTCAGCAAGATGGTGTAGCCATCCGGCGCGGCGCCGGCCACCACGGCGGCGCCAATGGTGCCGCCGCCACCGCCACGGTTTTCCACCACCACCGTCTGCCCGAGCTCTTTGCTCATCGCATTGGCGAGCACCCGGCCGATCGAGTCCGACACCCCGCCGGTGGCGTAAGGAATGATGAAACGAATCGGCTTGTTCGGGAAGGATGCGTCCGCCCATGCCGAGGAAACCCCCACTGAAAACAGAGCGGGGATCAATGCAAGCCTACAGAGTTGCCTCCATGAAAAACGGTGCTTCGTTCCTATCCGGTCAATGCTGCTATCCGGAGTGAGAGATTCGGTGTTGAACCCGACCATAACTGCTGATACGTCTGACTGGTATTGCATTATGTCCTCACTAGATAATCTTTGGTGCATCAACAACCTGTGCACGAAAAGCGGGTTTATTGTTTACGTCCTACTTTTGCTCCGTTGCTGCGTTCACCGTTATCTCAACCAGGCACTGCGGATCGTTCATCTCCACCTTGCCGCAACTCCGCGTGGGCGTCTGGCCAGGCGTCACCCAGGCATCCCACACGGCGTTGAACTGCTTGAAATCATCCATGGTCTTGAGCCAGATCTGCGCGCTCAGAATGCGCGACTTGCTCGTGCCCGCCTCCTTGAGCAGCGCATCGATCTTGTCCAACACCTGCCGGGCCTGTTCCTGGACGCCCGCGGAACGGTCGTCAGGGACCTGCCCCGACAAATAGACGATCCCGTCATGGATCAAAGCCCGGCTGCGCCGCGCGCTTTGATCAATACGTGTGATGTCATTCATTGATTGGCCTCTTTTTTTCCATACCCTCCTCCTCCAGCGGTTTCCATCAAGACCCGATCACCTCCTTTGAGTACCTTGGGTTCAGTCGGATCCGCCGACGCGCCATTGATCAACAGACGGCCAGGCTTGCCTGCCGCCCCTCCCGAAAAACCTTGCGGCGAGGACTTCATCTGCGTCATCAGGAAAGACACCGTCACCTCATCCACGTCCGGCAAGATTTCAAACTCAAAACTCAGCCCGCAGCCGCCCGCATGCTGGCCCGCGCCGCCGCTGCCCTGCCGGATACTGCGCTGCAGTACACGAATCGGCGCCAGCGTTTCCATCATTTCCACCGGCGTATTGCCGAGGTTGCCGGGGAAGCTCAGGACCGAGTAGCCATCCCGGCGCGCGTTCGCGCCCTGTCCGGCATTCAGGAAGTTGACGACGCCAAAGCGCCTTCCCTGGTACTCGCCCGACATCGTGACGGAAGAGTTCGGCGACCCCGACGCCCAGACCTTGTCCGGCATCACATCCGCCAACGCCTTGAAGACCGCGGACGGCAGCAGGTGGCCGATTGCGCTGCGCCCGCCGGACGCGGCCGGATAGGTCGGGTTCAGCAGCGACCCCAGCGGCGCCGCCGTGGTGATGGGCATGAAACTGCCTTCGTTGTTTGGAATGTCCGGGCACAGCAGCGCTTTCAGCCCATAGACGGTGTAGGCGAAGGTATAGATCGGCACGACGTTCAACGCGCGCGGCAATTGTGGACTGGTGCCCGCGAAATCGATGTCGATGCGGTCACCGGTCACCTTCAGCGCACACTTGATGTAAATCGGTTCTTCAAAGCCATCGTGCTGCACAACGGATTCATAGACGCCATCGGGAATCTCGCGGATCGCGTCGCGCATCGCCATCTCGGAACGGCGGCGCACCTCGGCGCCGAGCGCATCCAGATCCACGATCTTCAGCAGGCTTTCCAAGCGCTCGCCCATCTTCTTGCAGGCCGAAACCTGCGCCCAGACGTCTCCCATGCCCTGCTCGGGCACCCGGATGTTCTGCGTGATCATGTCGATCAGCACCTGGTTCGGCTCCCCGGCATCCAGCAGCTTCATCAAAGGAATCTGCAAGCCTTCTTCATAGATCTCGCGGCTGCTGTTGCTGCGCAGCTTGCCGCCGATATCGGTCAGGTGCGACACCACCGCGGCAAACGCCACCAGCTTGCCTTCGAAAAAAATCGGCGTTGCCGTGGTGACGTCATGAATGTGGCCCGAGCCTTTCCAGGGGTCATTGGTGATGTAGACATCGCCCGGCTTCATCGTGTCCGCCGGAAATTTATCCAGGAAATGCCGCACCGTGGCGGGCAGGCAGCCAATGAAACCCGGCAGGCTCATCGAGGACTGCGCCAGCGAACGCCCCTGGGCATCGGTCAGCACGATGGCGAAATCATTGCCGTCACGCACCAAGGTGGAAAAGCAGGTCCGGACGAACGCCGCGGACGCTTCGTCCACCACGCTGATCAAACGCTTCCACAGGATCTCCAGTTCAATCGGGTCAAATTGGGTTTTGCGTTTAGACGCGGCGGTCATGTTCTTTTCGACGACGGCATTCATTATTCGAACTCCTTGATAGTGACGCTGATCGTCAAGTCATCCAGCACCCGGACTTCCGACTCGACGGCCACGACGATGGTGGACTCGCGCTCTTCAAGAATCAGCGGTCCCGCCAATACCGTCCCGGCCGGCAAGGAATAGCGGTCATAAACCGGCGATTTCTGGAACCGGGACGGGACGGGCAGATAGATCTCCCGGGATTCGCTCTCGGTCACCTGCTTCTTGATGCGGCTGTCACCCCATTCGAAGTGATGGCCCTTGGTCTCATCCTTGCCCGTCAAGCGCCAGGTCATGACCTGGCTGCGCGCATTGGGCACCAGGTGGCCATAGAGTTTTTTGTAGACCCGCTCGAACTCCTGCTGGATGACACGCTCCGCGCCGTCCTGTTCCAGCACACCGTAGGGCAGGCTGACGGAGACGTTGGCGCCCTGTCCGGCATAGCGCATTTCAATGCCGAGCACCCACTCGATATGGAGCGCGCCCGCGGTTTCCAGCTCAGCCAGGCTTTCCGCCTTCAGCGCATCAAGGCGTTCGCGCACGGCATGCCACTCCACGTCCGACAGCAGGCTCGGACGCGTCCAGGCCTTGTCGACCCGGGCCGGCGCGGCCAGCATGCCGAGGCATGACCCGGCTCCGGCCGCAATCGGGATCAGCACGCGCGGGATCCGGAGCTTTCTGGCCACGTCCACCGCGTGCAGCGGCCCCGCGCCCCCAGTGGCGACCATGGTGAAATCACGCGGGTCATAGCCGTTCTCGGCAATGTGGATCCGCGCCGCGCTGGCCATGTTCTCGTTGACCATATTGCAAATACCCGCCGCGGTTTCCACCGTTTTCATGCCCAGCTCGCCCGCCAGCCGCGACATGGCCAGCCGCGCCAGCTCCAGGCTCAGCGTCATTTCACCGCCGAGGAAGTTGTGCGGATTCAGGTAGCCCAGCATCAGGTCCGCATCGGTTACGGTCGGGTTCTCCCCCCCTTTGCCATAGCAGGCCGGGCCGGGCACGGAACCCGCAGACTCGGGACCGATGTTGAGCAGGCCCATTTTGTTGCAGTAGGCAATTGACCCGCCGCCCGCGCCGATCTCGATCAGCTCGATGCTTGGGATCAGGATCGGCAGGCCCGAGCCGCGCTTGAAGCGCTCCACCCGGGAACATTCAAAACTGTGGGCAATGGGCGGTTCGCCTTCCGACACCCCGGCCTTGGCCGTGGTTCCGCCCATATCGAACGCCAGCACCTTCTCCACCTGATTCTGGCGAGCCGTGTTCAAGGCCGACAGCACGCCGGCCGCCGGCCCCGACTCCAACAGAAATATCGGTGATTCCGCCGCCGCGGTGGCCGAGGTGAAGCCGCCGCTGGACACCATGATGCGCAGCGGAATGTCCGAATGGATACGATCAATGCGATGGCTCAGCTCATGCAAGTATTCCGCCACGATTGGCTTGACGTAGGCATTGGCCACGACCGTGGACGTGCGTTCGAACTCGTTGATTTCACTGGCCAGGCCAGACGAGACCGACACGGCCATCTCGGGCAGGGCCGCTTTCAGCGTTTCCTCGATCTGGCGCTCATGCGCCGGATTCACGTAGGCGTGCAGCAGCGACACCGCTACCGACTCGACCCCCAGTTCGCGCAATTGCGCCGCCATGGCTTGCACCTGCTCCGCCTCCACCGGCTTGACCACCTCGCCGGTGGCGCTCAACCGTTCATCGATCTCGACTCGGCATGATGCATCAACCAGCGGCTGCGGCAGCACGATGTCGAGGTCATAAATGTCATAGCGCCACTCCCTTCCGATATCGAGCACATCGCGCATGCCCTGCGTCGTGACCAGCGCGGTTTTCGAGCCCTTTCTTTCAATCAGGGTGTTCGTGATCAGCGTGGTGCCATGCACGACTTCGTCGAGCGGCGGCGCCTGCTCTCCCATGGCCTCCGTCACCTGCTTCAACAGGTTCATGATGACGGTGGAGACCGCCTCGCCCGGATCATGCGGCGTGGTCGGGGTCTTGCCGACCCAGATCCGGCCTGCGGGCGCCATGACCGCCACGCCATCCGTGAACGTGCCCCCGATGTCAGCGGCGATTCTCAATACATTCTTGGATTCAGTGTGTGTGTTCACCATCGCACTTCCTTGGTTTAAGCGGCGTATTAGTAAGAAACCGTGATGAGCCGTTCTTCCGTCATTTCCTGCACGGCGAATGCGGGGCCTTCGCGGCCGAAACCGCTGTCCTTGACGCCGCCAAACGGCATCACGTCAACCCGCGCGCTGGAGGCCTCATTGATGTGCACGCCGCCAAAATCCAGTTGCTGGGCGGTGCGCAGCGCCTGGCTCAGATCGCGCGTGAACAGCCCGGCGGCCAAGCCGTACTGCGTGTCGTTGGCGCTGGCGATGACCTCGTCCAGGGTGTCGAACTCGAGGATCGACATCACCGGCGCGAAGATTTCCTCGCAATACACCTTCATGCTCTTTTCGGTCTGGGCCAGGATGGTCGGCTCGATCACATTGCCGTGGCGGCGGCCGCCGGTCAGTACCCGTGCGCCCGAGGCAACGGCCTCTTCGATCCAGGCATGGGCCCGGTCCGCCGCCTCGCGGGAAATCATCGGGCCAATCACCGTCGCGGCATCCGCCGGGTTGCCCGCCTTCATCGCGCGGGCGGCCTCCACCAGCTTGGGCACGAAGGCGTCGGCAATGCGTCGGTCCACATACAGGCGCTGGACCGAGGTGCAGACCTGGCCCGCCTTCCGGAAACCGGCGTTCAGAATCTTCGGGATGGCCAGCGCCTGATCGGCGTCTTCGCAGACGATCGTGCTGGCAATGCTGCCCAGTTCGAGCTGCGTGCCCCGCAGCCCGGCCAGACGCTGGATTTCCTTGCCCACGCGGGTGCTGCCGGTAAAGGCGTAGAAATTGATGCGCGGATCTTCCAGCAATTGCTGTCCGATGCTGCTTCCCGGGCCATTGACCAGCGCGATGCGCCGTGACGGCAAGCCCGCGTCCAGCAAGGCCTTGCACAACTCAACCGCGGTCAGCGGGGTCAGGTTGGACGGTTTGATCAGCACCGCATTGCCACCGGCCAGTCCCGGTCCCACTTTGTGGGTCAGCGTATTCAGCGGCGAATTGAACGGCGTGATGGCGCAGACCAGACCGCGCGGCACGCGCAGCGTATAGCCGAGCCGGTTCGTCGAGCCCTTGGCCGCCTGCATCGGGACCAGTTGCCCATTCAAGCGCTTGGCCTCTTCGGCGGACAGCTCCAGCGTCTGTACGCAACGGCCCACTTCATTCTCGCTGTCCGCTTTCGTGAAGCCGGCCTCATCGCGCAGCAGATCGATGAAATGCCGGGCCCGGCCGTCAATGATGCGCGAGGTTTCCATCAGAATGCGGTACATCTCATACGGGGCCACCGGGCATTCCCGAACGGCGCGCACCGCACTGCCGATGGCGGCGTCCACCTGTTCGGGCGAGGCCACCGCCATTTCTCCATAGACTTGATCATCGAACTTGGCATAAAGCGTTTGCTTGGCGGCTTCGCCATCGACCCAATGGCCGTCGATTAACAATCTGGACATGCGCTTTTCCTCAGCTGGCCAGCGCTTGCATGAAGCGCTGTCGAATTTTTGAAGGATCCCGCTCCGTCACCCCCGCGGGTTTGTCGCCATCAACACGAACGCCGATGAACCAGGGGCCCGCCTCTTGCCGTGTCAGATCGATCAAGCGGGAGAACTCGTCTTCACTCGTGGCCCAGACGCTTTTCTCAATGCCGCAGGCCCGGGCGGCGCCGACCAGATCTACCGCCTGCCCGGTCAAGGTCGGCTGCGAGCCGGTAATTTGGTAAATACCGTTGTCCCACACGACAATCACCAGGTTTTCCGCACCGGAAGCGGCAACCGTGCCCAGCGAGCCAAGCTGCATCAGCAGGGATCCATCTCCCTCCAGCGCATACGTGCGGCGCGCCGGTTGTGCGATCGCGACGCCCAGCGCAATCGCGCTGGTCAACCCCATGCTGCCCAGCATGTAGAAGTTGTGCTCGCGCTGGCCGCTGGCCCACAGGTCGAAATTGTTGTTGCCGATCCCGCCGATCACCGCCTCGCCGTGGGTCAGCTTGCTCACCAGCAGGCGAGTCATCGCGGAACGGTTCAACACGGTGCATGCCTGCTTCGTGTTGGTTTTCAGCTGCGTCAGGTCCATATTCATTTCTCCGCTCATCGCTTCTTGGTCAGCAACGGCGACAGCAGCAGCGCCGCCGCCTCCTGCGTTGCAAACGCTTGATGGATCATGCCGTCCACCATGAAATCCAGATCCTGCAACGACGTCATGCGATGCGTCTCAATGCCCATTGAGTTCAGGATCGGCACCATCGTCCGGCACACCATGACCTGGCCAAGCTGGTGATCCCCCATCGTGCCGCGCTCCGAAATCATCATCAGCAGCGGAATCTGGTAGGGTCTGACGAGCGAGGCCAGCACATTGGGCAGCGTGGCGAAGCCGCTGGTCTGCATCAGCACGATGCCGCGCAATCCCGCCATGTACGCGCCGGTCACAATGCCAACCGCTTCCTCTTCCCGGGCCGGGCAATACACGGTGAAATACGGATCGGCGTGCAGCGTCTTGATCAGCGGCGCCAACACGTTGTCCGGCACATAGGCGACCAGCTTGACTTCGTGGCGTTTCAAGACCTCCACCACGATGTCCCACCAGTTGCGTGTTGGTTCTTCCTGTTGCATGTTTCACCTCTGTTGTTGTTCGCGAGCAGAGCTCGCTCCTACAAGAGTTGCGTTTTTTGTAGGAGCGAGCTCTGCTCGCGAACCTTCTGTACCTCAATCCAGCGCTGCGGTGTAATAGCTGCCGCGTCCGCTGGCGATCAGTTTTCTGGATTCGTCGAACACGCTGGCCTCACACACGGAGAACTGCTTGCCTTGCTTGATCACCGTGCCGCTGACGAACAGATCGCCCTTCAAGGCCATGCGGTGGTAATCCACCCGCATGTCGATGGTCGGCACCAAGCGCCCCAGGCTATGGAACAAGGCAAAATCCGCGGCGAAGTCGATCAGCGCGGCAAGAATCCCGCCCTGGGTCTGGCCGAATTTCTGATTGGCCACCCACTCCGGGCGCCAGGTCGCCTTGGCTTCCATCCGGTCCGGCTCGCACACGAGGATCTCAATGCCCAGCCAGCTCAAATAGGGACTGCGTTCGATCAATGCTTGATGTGCTTCGCTGTTCATCCCGTCCCCCTAGGCTTCTTGACGCATCGACATTTTCTTGATTTCCTCCGCTTCCGCGGTCAGGCGTCGGCGGTCGATTTTTCCAACGCCATTGAGCGGCAGCGACTCCGTGAAAATCACTTTGCGCGGATACTGGAACGGCGGCGCGTTCTTCAGCGCATACGCCTGCACGTCCTCTTCGGTCAGCAGCGAATCCTTGCGCTTGACGATGAAGCTGTACGGGATGCGGTGCTTGATCTCATCCGAGACCGGGACCACGATGGCTTGATCAATGTCCGGATGCCGCTCCAGCATCAGTTCGACCTCGCCGGGATAGACGTTGTTGCCACTGCACACGAACATGTCATCGGAACGGCCCACGAAGTAGTACCAGCCGTCCTGGTCTTTTCTCAGCACGTCGCCGGTATCGAACCAGCCGTCCTTCAGGCGCCGCGCCATCTCGGCGGGATTGTTGTGATAGCCGTTCATCATGCCGGGGCCCTTCACGTACAGCACGCCAAAATCCGGGCTTTCTCCCACCAGCTTGAATTCATTGCCGGGGACGGGCCAACCCACGGAATGGCGAGGTCGCACCTTGCCCTCAGGATGCGGGCCGAACAGCGCCGCGCTGGTTTCAGTAATGCCGAAGATCAGCGCAACCTCGGATTGCGGGAAGGTCAGTAATACGGAATCAATCAACTCATCCGTGGCCGGTGCACCGCCCATGGTGGACAGCCGCACGAAGGAATAGTCCTGCCCGGCCAGCAGGTCCCGCTGCTGCAGAATCATCGCGAAGATGGTCGGCACACCGGACAGCACCGTGACGCGGTACTGGCTGATCGCCTTGATATAGGCGCGGGGCTCGAACTTCTTCATCAGCACGACGGTGGAGCCGCCCACCAGCACGGACTTGATCGCATTCATCGCATGCTTGTGATAGAGCGGCGCGGCGACGATCATGGTGTCGTCGCGGCAGAAACCGCGATCCCGGGAAATGGTCTCCGCCACCCACACGTGGGCGCGGTGCGACAGCAGCACGCCTTTGGGCCGCCCGGTCGAGCCCGAGGTATAGGGCTGAAACGCGATGTCGTCATCAACCGGCACGATCGGCTCAAATGGCCCCGGATCCTGGAAAGCCTGATAGGCCTCGGACTCCACACTGATGGTGTCCACCAGGTCTTCCACCTGATGCAGCAGGTTTGCGTCACAGAACACCAGTTTGAGGTCCGAGTCTTCAATCACCCAGCGAATCGTGTCTTTCGGATGCAGCACGCCAATCGGCACCGGGATCACGCCCGCCCGCATCGCGCCAAAGAAAACAACCAGGAATTCCAGGCGGTTCACGCACAGAATGCCAATGCGGTCTCCCTTGACGAACCCTCGCTTGACGAAGCCCCGGGCCATTGCGTCACAGGCATCATGGAAGGCCGGATAGCTCAACTGACGCGGCGCGTCCGGATTCCAGAGATCGATGATGGCGGGCCGGTCTTCCGAGCGGTACTCGATGCCGATGCAGCCGAGGTTTTTCTGAGCAGTTTTCATGGCTTGACGATGACCTTTCCAAAAACACGGCGATTTTCAAGTAAGCCCACGCCTTCGCCCGCTTGATCGAGCGGCAGGACGGAGTCAATGACAGGCTGGATTTTCCCGCTGGCGACATAGTCCAGGCAGGACTTGATGTCCTCCATTTCATAGGCGCGGGAGCCGATGATTTCGGTCTCCCGGAACCAGATGAAGCGGACGTCGATCTCACACAGATGGCCGACGGTTGAACCGCAGGTCAGGATGCGCCCATGGACGGCCATCGAGCGCTGCGTCGGGATCCAGGTGTCGCCGCCGGTGAAGTTGATTGCCACATCAACGCCTTTTTTCCCGGTCAGCCCCCAGACCTCACGGGAAAAATCCTGTGTGCCCGCATAGTTGACGATGTGATCGGCGCCCAGTTCGCGCAGCCGCTGCGCTTTTTCTTCGCTGCTGGTGCAGGCAATCACTTCAGCGCCCGCCATCTTTGCAAACTGCACGCAGGACACGCCCACACCGCCGCTCGCACCCAGCACCAGGACTTTCTCCCCGGCTTTCAGCTTGCCGCGTGTGAACAGCATGCGGTGCGAGGTGCCGTAGGCAATCGGCAAGGCGGCCGCCTGCTCCGCGCTGACGCCGTCGGGAATTTCAATCAGCTGCTGCGCGCTGACCGCGATGTATTCACACAAGCCGCCGTTGCCGTGCTCACCGAGCACGCCGCCTTTTGGAAAGCGCGGAAACAACACGACGCGCTTGCCTTGCCACTGGGCATCCACCCCGTCGCCAAGCGCCACCACCTCGCCGGCAACATCGCCGCCGGGAATGCGCGGCATTTCCGTGGGCAGGTCCGGCATGCCGCGCATGACGAACACGTCCATGTAGTTCAACCCGCAGGCTTCGATCTTGACCAATACCTGACCGGCGGCAGGCGATGGCACCGCCCAGCTTTCGAGCTTCAGTTGATCAAGACCACCATGTTCTCTCAGGGCGATCACCCGCATTGACTTGGACATACAGCCTCTCAGTGCAAGAATTGATAAGGAGAAAAAACGTCCCGGATTCAGTCGACAGTGATGCCCGCCTGCTTCACCACGGACTCCCACAGCGCAATATCCTGGTTGATCAATTTGTCGTATTCAGCGGTGTTCATCTGGGTCGGCGTCACCTCTATACCGGTAAGACGCTTGCGGATCTCCGGGTCCTCCAGCACCTGTTTGACCCCGTCCTGGAGCCAATCCACCACCTCGGCGGGCGTGCCGGACGGCGCAACCAGGCCCCACCAGTTGATGACGTGCACGCCCTCAACGCCCAGCTCTTCGAAGGTGGGAATGTCCGGATAGCTGGCCAGCCGGTTGCGGTCCGCCACGGCCAACGCCTTCAGCCGTCCGGTCTGAACCATCGACATGCCGGAGGCGGTGCTGCCGAACAGCCCATCCACCTGGCCGCCCACGGTATCGGCCATGGCGGGTCCCGCCCCCTGATAAGCCACGCTCAACAGCTTGCTCTGCGTTTTCTGCTGGAGCAGCTCGGTGGCCAGGTGGCCGAGCGAACCTACGCCGGAATGCGCCACGGTACGGCCACGCTCACCGCCATCAAGAAAGGCTTTCAGGTCTTTCGGCCCTGAGGTTGGCACATACAGCACGAACGGTCCCGTTCCCACCAGCGCCACGGCGGAAAAATCCTTTTTCACGTCATAGCTGGTGTTCTTGCGCAAGATCGGGTTCAAAACGATGGCAACGTCCGCCAACAACAGCGTTGACCCATCATTATTTGCGCGAGCAAGCTGTGTGCCCGCAATGGCGCCGTTGGCGCCCGGCTTGTTGACAACCACGACTTGAGCGCCGATGGCTTTTTGCAGCGCCGGGGCAATCGCCCTGCCTACCGTATCCGAGGCGCCACCTGGCGCATACGGCACAAGCAGTTCAATGACCTTCGGGGCGGAGGCAGGCTTGGCAACGCTGACATTTGCTAACGCAATCGTACAAATCAGGGTGCCAAGCACTCGACAGGCTGGGTGGAATTCCATGATCTCTCCCGGAACAGAAAACGTTTGATGAATCAAAAGTCTGTTGCAAAGATATGTCTGAGATCATGGTAATGACCAGCTTTGATCAGAACAAATAGTTAGTTTTTGTGGATTAACAAAAAAAATTGATTAATTCTGCCTGAGCAAAATCCCTTGGGCATGCGCGGCGTCCCGCACCCCTATCGCACGCAAAGCGCACCACATCATCGCCACCGTGGCGGTAATCACCGGTTTCTGCAAATCCTGCTCCAGCGCGTCAATCACGCTCAAGCTTGGCAAACCGACACCGCTGATGAACACGGCGTCAGCCTGTTCATGATCGGCCGCCCGCCCCAACCGGTAAGCCTCGGACGGCGCCTGGTCGTAAATACTGCCGATAGCCCCGAGCCGGGCCGACTTGACCACCGACACACCCCGGGCGGCCAGATAATCCAGACCCGCTTGCGTGACGGCTTCGTCATAAGGTGTTGCATAGGCCAGCCGCTTGACGTCCAAGTGCTGCAAAGCCCGCATGACCGCTTCCATGGCGGTCACCACCGGCACGCCGAACCGCGATTCGGCGCGCTGCAGAAAGGACTGCTCCCGCTGCGAACCCAACGTTGTGCTCAATGACGCGTGCGCCACCATCAAGACCTGCGGCCTGACCAGCATCAGCAACGTGGCAGCGTCTTCTACCGAGTCGAACTGCTGCTGATTGCGCTCCGCTTGTCCCTCATGCTGGCCCACGGCGCCCGACGCCCGCAGCCGGTTGAAGTACATACCCACGCCGTCCGGCGTCAGCGCCATGACCTCCGGCTCAAGCGTGGGATTACCCGGGGGAACCAACCATCCGATACGGCCTCGCCAACCCATCATGATTCATCTCTCCTCGTTTATCCGCTCAATGCGCGTGCTCACCGCTCGTTGATACGTGCTTGCGCGCCGGAACGCAAGCCGTCCCGGCGCAAGCCCTCTTCTTGGAATGAGAAGGCAGGGGGGAAAACCATCGCGGCGCCCGGGCCGGAACCGGGAGGACGCCGTGACGCATGGGTTAAAATCAAGCCTGTTTCTTCACGCCGCCTTATGCGCGCCACGGCCTTCGATTCATGGTTGACAGCACTCTCAACGCTCCTGAGGAACCCGGCGCCGACGCCGTCCTTGAATACCTGCATACGCGCCCGGGTTTTCTCGTGCGGCGCGCGCACCAGATCTGCATGTCGATGTTTGCGGAAACCTGCGAGGGCCTGATGATTACGCCCACGCAATACGGGATCCTGACCGCGCTGCGCCATACGCCGGGCATCGACCAAATCAGCGTGGCCAGGAAACTCGGCCATGACCGCTCCACGGCCGCCATGGTCATCAATGCCTTGCATCAGCGCGGCCTGATCATCAAGGTGGCCGATGCCGGAGACCGCAGGAAGAACCGGCTCGAACTGAGCCCGGAAGGCTTGGCGCTTTGGGAAAAGTGCCACGTCCTGCTCAGCGAGGGGAAGGACATGCTGCTTGAGCCGTTGACGCCATCGGAAAGAAAGCAGTTCCTGTCCCTGCTGACCAAATTCACGCACAGCTACAACTCAAGCGTCCGAACCCCGCTGCTGATGAAGGGTGAAAAACAATAAGCGCTAGACGGTTTCCCGCCCCAGATAGCCCTGCACCTGCACAGCGGCGGGCCATTGTTCGCATACGCCGCCGGTTTTTTGCGAAGACAAACAACGCATGCTGCGGCAAGTGCATGGATCCGGTTGGACCGGCGGCTGAGACAGCACCTTGCGCGCCCAGTCCGGATCCTTGAACAGGGGCCGGGCCAAGCCGATCAGGTCCGCGCTGCCGTCAAGCAACGCCTGCTCCGCCTGTTGCGGATCGCCCAAACCGCCGTTGGCGATGACGGGGATGGACACCGCTTGCTTGATGCGTCGGCAAGCCTCCATCTGGTAGGCGGGGCGCGTATTCAGTCCGGCGTTCTCGGGAAGTCTCAGGGTCTCGAAACTGCCCAGTGACGGCATCAGGAAGTCGCAGCCCGCTTCCTCCAGTCGCTGCGCCAGCCAGCAGGCGTCCTCGACGGCGCTGCCTTCCGGGTGCAGTTCATCCGCGAACAGATGAAAACCCAGCAGGGCGTCGCCGCCAATAGCGGCGCGCACCCGGCGGGCCAGTTCCAGTGCGAAACGGCAGCGGTTTTCCAGATTGCCGCCATAGATGTCAGTGCGATGGTTCATGCGCGGCGACATGAATTGAGCAATCAGCAAGCCCGCTGCGCCATGCAACTCCACACCGTCAAAACCCGCCTCAAGCGCCAGCCGGGCCGTGGCTTCAAAGTCCTGCATGGCTTGCTCGATATCGGCCAGCGTCATCGCCGTGGGCGTCACGCGCCTGCCCAGCAGCTCGAAGGACGCCGCCGACGGCGCATGACGCACGTCCGCGTCATAATTTTCCCAAGGCCCGGCATACCGTCCGGCATGGGCGATCTGCAACACGCCCAGCGCGCCTTCTTCATGAATGGCGCGAGCCAGGGTCCGATAGGGTTCCCGATAGGCCTTGGCGGGCGTCATCAGCGGCTGCTTCGGCAGTTGGCGGCCCCGCTCGCTGACCGCCACGTTCTCAACAATGACCAGGGCCGCGCCGCCACGCGCCCGGCGGGCATAATGTTCGATCATCGCCTGCCCCGGCATGCCGTTTTCGTCGGCATAGCAAACCGACATCGGCGCGTGAACCACACGGTTGGGAAGGCGATGCCGGTTCAGGACGAACGGTGTCCCCAGCATCGGCGAGCCCTGAAGCGGCCCGGACTTGAAAGCATGCATCATCGGCGTGAAGAACTCCGGCCGTATCGGACGGAGCTTCTCCGCCACGATACGGGGGCACCTGCGGTGCCATGTTTAAAATTTGCCTCGCTTGACCTCGCCCTGAAGGGCGAGGCTTGCGCATAGGCATGTGGTCAGGTCATCGTGGTAGTCAACACACCGAGGCCGTCGATGTCCACGCATACGCGGTCACCGGCCTGCAAAAAGGTCTGGGTGGCGCTGCCAACGCCCGCGGGCGTGCCGGTCAGTACCACATCGCCCGGATACAGCGTCAACACCGAAGACAGCTGCGAAATCTGCTCGGCCACGCTGAAGATCATGTCGCTGGTGTTGGCATCCTGCTTGATTTGCCCATTCACGCTCAACCGGATGCCCAAGGCCTGTGGATCCGGAACCAATGAGGCAGGCACCAGGCTCGGCCCAACCGGGCTGGACCCGGTAAAGCATTTATGCGCAAGCCAATCAAAACGAAACGGCGAGCCCGGCTGCACTTGAGGACGGCGACTGAGATCACGCGCCGAAAAATCATTCGCGCAGGCATAGCCCGCGACGAACCGCAGGGCCTCGTCAAGACTGACCCGCTCGGCTTTCTTGCCGATGATGACGGCCAGTTCCGCCTCCCAATCGACCCGCTGCGACAGCGCGGGACGTCGGACCACCGCCTCATGGCCAACGGCGCAGACGCGGGAAGGCTTGATGAAATGCCAAGGTTTCTGTCCCGACAGCTTCGGGTCTTCATCCGGCTCCTGCTGATTGACCCGCGCCATTTCCAGCACATGGCTACGGTAGTTTGCACCGGCGCAATACATGGATCCAAAGGGGTGAAGCGGCGGAAGCAGGCGCAAGCCGTCCAGACTGGCGCTGCCGGAAAAAGCCAGACGCTGGAAACGCGCCAGGCAGTCCGACCAGTGCTCAAAGCAATGGAAGCGCGGATCAGCGTCCGCCTGCCCGCACACGTCCGCCACCACGGCGCTCACATCCATCACTTGGTTGCCAAGCGCCAGACCAATCCGGACCGACGCCTCCTGCTCAAAAAAAACCACCGCCCATTGCTTCATCGTTTCCTCGTTCACTCCGGTTTGATATTGGCTTTCTTCACGACCTGTTTCCAGCGCTCGGTATCCTGCTTCACGACCTGCTGCATTTCAGCGGGGGTGTTGCCGACCGGCGTGGCCTGCATTTTCACGATTTGCTGATTGACCGACGCTTCCTTGATGACCTGCGCAATGGCTTGGCTGACTTTGGCAATCGCCTCATCCGGCGTATTGGGCGGCGCCGCGATACCCATCCACGTCATGGATTCATAGCCGGGCACCAGCTCATTGATGGCGGGAACGTCCGGCAAGAGCTTGCTGCGTGTCGGGCTGCCGACGCCGAGCAGCTTCAGTTTTCCGGACTGAGCCAGCGGCAGAGCCGTAATCAAGTTGTCGAACATGAAGTTGACATGTCCCGCCATCAAGTCGGCAATGGCGGGCGCCGTGCCTTTGTACGGCACATGTGTGTACTCGACGTTCGCCATGTCCGCCAGCATGACGGCGCTCAGGTGTTGGCTGGTGCCTGACCCCGCGCTGGCAAAGGTCGGATTCAGGCTTTTGTCTTTCAAACCGGACAACAGCTCCTTCAGGCTGTTGGGCTTGGCCTGCGGGGTGGCCAGCAGCACGTTCGGATACGAGGCCAGGATGCTGACGGGCTTGAAGTCCAGCGGCTTGAACGAGACCTTGTAGAGCAGGTCGCTGACGAAGAAATGCGGCGGCACCACCAGCAGCGTATAGCCATCCGGCTCCGAGCGCGCCACGTGATCCGCACCGATAATTCCGGCGGCGCCCGGCCGGTTGTGGACAATGACCGGCACGCCCAGGATGTCCGGCATTTTCTCCGCCACCAGCCGAGGCAGCAGATCCGCCGTGCCGCCCGGCGGATAGGGCACGACGATATTGATCGGTTTTGTTGGAAAGCTCTGGGCCATTGCGCCCAGCGGCATCAAGGCTGTCAAGGACAGCGCCAACCCCATTTTTTTCATTTGTCTCCTCCTGTCGGTATGCCGACGTGTTTAGTTCCAGGGGCCGAGAAAAACTTCACCGCCATAACTGTCGGATTCGCCTTCCCAGGTTTCCGGCCATTGGTCTTGGTCAAAAGCTTGACGCTGGGAAGCCGGGCTGGGACGGCCCTCCCAGCCGATCTGTTCCATCGCGTGATAGAGCTGAATGGCATGCCCGTCCGGATCCAGCGCCATCACGCTCGGCCCCATCCCCGGAAACAACTCGGGCGGCAAGGTTTTGAGCTGGACACCCTGCTCCCGCAGAAAACCCAGGGCCTGCTTCAACTGGGCGTAGTTGGCCAGCTGGAAACCGAACGAAAAGGTGGTGGTGTGCGGGCTCATCCCCAACGCCTCCCGCAAGGCCTTCGGATACAGGGCAATAACGTGATGATCCGTGTTGGCGCGCAGAAAAACGCAGGCATGTCCCTGGTACTCGATGGTTTCCGTCACCCGCAGGCCCAAGTCATCACGGTAAAAGGCCAGCGCCTTCTCCACATCGTTGACGAACAAACGAACCGGACCCATCTTGACCACCTTGAATGGCCGGGCCAGCAGAATGCCGTCCACGTCATGAGTTTCCGGCAGGGCTTCCACATGCCGATAGCCCTGCTCCACTTCAACCCCTTGCTCCAGCGCGCGATTCACTTCCTGCTCTTCGGAGTGATGCGGCAAGGCGGGCGGTTTTTCATAGCGGGTCGAATGCAGCACGCGAGGCTTGGAATGGCCGCTCCACCCGATCTGCTCTATGCCATAGAACAATTCATTGACGTGTCCATCCGGATCGGGCGGGTAGAAGTGCCAGTTGGATCCCGGGATATCCCTGCCCGCCCGCAAAACCTTGCGACCGGTTTCCTCAAACCATTGATGGCCATCCAGCACTTCCCTCAAGCTGCCGACCTGCCAGGTAATCTGGTTCGAGGTGTTTTCCGGGCAGCTCTTATAGTGCGGATTCAGCACGTCCATGACTTTCTTCGGAAACAGGACAAAAGCGTGGTGTTCGGTACCGTGGCGCATGAAGTAGCCTTTGCTGTGCCCCACCCGCTCACGGTCTTCTTCTTTCAGGCGCGGCCCGAAATCCAGTGGATCCGAGACTTTCATGCCCAGCAGATCACGATAGAAGCGCAAGGCGCTGACCGGATCGGTAACGTTATAGCCAAAGTGCCCCAGGCGGCGAATCCGAAAAGGCTGTGCCAGGCGGACGCCCCCCACCTCAAAACTCTGCTTCATGACTGGTCCTGAATTCCCGATTATTAATCAGACGTCTGTCTATTTTTAAAATCCTAAATCCTCGGAACAGGATATGTCAAACGAACAATCGGCGATCTAGGGTAATCCGCAGGAATGGGAAGGGAGAGAGGAGAGGAGGCACGTGCCCTCGGCCACTTGGCCGAGGCAAATCGGAAGGAAAGAGACGCGTAAACAGCAGTTTGCCGGGCGCGCCCGGACTCAGCCGAATACCTCTTCAATACGCTGCGCATCAAGCATCCGCAAGGTCCAGCGATTCAGTTCCGCTTGATCTGCCTGCTGCATGCGGGCCCGGGCCCAGTCGGGTAAAGCGCCGAACTTGTGAAGGATCAGTGCTGTCAAGGTATTGACAGCACCTTGAGCAAGACCTTTCTCAAGACCTTGCTCCAGTCCTTTCTCATGCCCTTTCTGCTCCGCTTCATGGCGGGCGTAAGCAAGAATGTCTTCGGCGTCGATACGTGATTGTTCCAGCCGCTCGGCGGCCATGCGCAATTCTTCATCGGAGTACAGCGTTTCCAGTTGCTTCAGTGCTTCTTTGACAGGAGGATGGGTAATCGTGCTCATGGCGGCCTCGTCCAGATTGTGCAACAGGCAAGTGATCCAGGCTTGCAGCGGCGTGGCTAAGGCCTGCTGTTTCTCAGCCTTGCGTAATTCAATTATATGCACTTGCAGCACTTGACCCAACTGCACCGCGGGGCGCGCATCGTCCCGCAGGGTGAAACGCCAGCACGCTTTGTCGGGATGCTCGTTGAACAGGTCATGGACGAGCAAGCTGATGCCGATGGTCGGCTTCAACTCGCGATAGTCCTGACCGGCTTGCAACTGCCCCGCCAGACTGCGCGCCACGCCGTAGATATTGCGCTGCGGCCAATGCAGGAAACGCTGCAATTGCATTTCTATGGCCAGACGCTGTCCTTCAGCGTCCTCCGCCAGAATGTCCAACACGATGTTTTTACCGGTCAGGTCCGCAGGCAGAATGTTCGGGTTCAACACGCGTTGAACCGTGATCGGCGGCGCGGGATGCTTTTTTCCTTGGGAGCGGCCCGGCGGAAAAAAACCGGCCCTGTTTTCACAGGAGCCGGTTCAGCGTACAACGTGGAGCCGCAGGCGCTTAGAGCTGAACCTGATCCGCCACTTCCTTGAAGTCTTCGATCTGATCGAAGTTCATGTAGCGGTAGATCTCGCTTTCGCTGGCACTCAGCACGCCAGCTTCAGCCATGTACTCTTCCTTGGTCGGGATGCGGCCCAGGCGTGAGCAGATGGCGGCCAGCTCGGCCGAACCGAGGTAGACGAAGGTGTTCTTGCCCAGACGGTTCGGGAAGTTACGGGTGGACGTGGACATGACGGTGGCGCCTTCGCGCACCTGCGCCTGGTTGCCCATGCACAGCGAGCAGCCCGGCATTTCCATCCGCGCGCCCGCAGAACCCAGCACACCATAGTGGCCTTCTTCGGTCAGTTGCTTCTGGTCCATCTTGGTGGGCGGAGCCACCCACAGTTTGACCGGGATGTCGCGCTTGCCTTCCAGCAGCTTGGACGCGGCGCGGAAGTGGCCAATGTTGGTCATGCAGCTGCCGATGAAGACTTCATCAATCGCGGCGCCCGCCACATCGGACAGCGTCTTGACATCGTCCGGGTCATTCGGGCAAGCCACCAGCGGCTCGGTGACCTCAGCCAGATCGATCTCAATCACTTCCGTGTACTCGGCGTCGGCATCCGGCTCCAGCAATTGCGGATCGGCCAGCCAGGCTTCCATGGCCTGGATGCGGCGGGCGATCGAGCGCTTGTCTTCGTAGCCGTTGGCGATCATCCACTTCAGCAAGGTGATGTTGCTGTTGATGTACTCAATGATCGGCTCTTTGTTCAGGCGAACGGTACAACCGGCTGCGGAACGCTCGGCCGAGGCGTCGGACAGCTCGAACGCCTGTTCGACTTTCAGGTCCGGCAAACCTTCAATTTCCAGAATGCGGCCGGAGAAGATGTTCTTCTTGCCTTTCTTCTCAACCGTGAGCAGGCCTTTCTTGATGGCGTAGAACGGGATGGCGTTGACCAGGTCGCGCAGCGTGACGCCCGGCTGCATTTTGCCTTTGAAGCGCACCAGCACCGACTCCGGCATGTCCAGCGGCATCACGCCGGTGGCGGCGGCAAAGGCCACCAGGCCGGAACCGGCCGGGAAGCTGATGCCGATCGGGAAACGGGTGTGCGAGTCACCGCCGGTGCCGACGGTGTCCGGCAACAGCATGCGGTTCAGCCAGGAGTGGATCACGCCGTCACCCGGGCGCAGCGAGATGCCGCCGCGCGTGCTGATGAAGGCAGGCAGCGTATGGTGAGTCTTGACGTCGACCGGCTTCGGATACGCGGCCGTGTGGCAGAAGGACTGCATCACGAGGTCAGCCGTAAAGCCCAGGCAAGCCAGGTCTTTCAGCTCATCACGCGTCATCGGACCGGTGGTGTCCTGCGAACCGACCGAGGTCATCTTGGGTTCGCAATAGGTGCCCGGACGAATGCCTTCGCCTTCCGGCAGACCGCAAGCGCGGCCGACCATTTTCTGGGCCAGCGTGAAGCCTTTGCCGGTGTCGGCCGGGTTTTTCGGCAGGCGGAACAGCGTGGACGGCGGCAGACCCAGCGCTTCACGCGCCTTGCCGGTCAGGCCGCGGCCGATGATCAGCGGAATGCGGCCGCCCGCGCGGACTTCATCAAACAGCACGTCGGATTTCAACTCAAACGTGGTGATGACTTCACCGTTCTTCAGCGCCTTGCCTTCGTACGGACGCAGCTCGATGACGTCGCCCATTTCCATTTGCGAGACGTCGAGTTCAATGGGCAGCGCGCCGGCATCTTCCATCGTGTTGTAGAAAATGGGGGCGATCTTGGTGCCCAGGCAGACGCCGCCGAAACGCTTGTTCGGCACGAAGGGGATGTCTTCACCGGTCCACCACAACACCGAGTTGGTGGCGGACTTGCGCGACGAACCGGTACCAACCACGTCGCCGACGTAGGCAACCAGGTTGCCTTTTTCTTTCAGGCCGGTGATCAGGCTGATCGGGCCGGTCTTGCCCGGCTCCTGGGGCTCGATGCCCGGGCGCGGGTTTTTCAGCATGGCCAGCGCATGCAGCGGGATGTCCGGACGGCTCCACGCGTCAGGCGCGGGAGACAGGTCATCCGTGTTGGTTTCGCCGGTCACCTTGAAGACGGTCAGCGTCAGGCTCTCGGGCACTTCAGGACGGCTGGTGAACCACTCGGCGTCCGCCCAGCTTTGTAGCACGGCTTTGGCCTGCGCATTGCCCTGGTCCGCTTTTTCCTTCACGTCATGGAAGGAGTCGAACATCAGCAGGGTGTGCTTCAGGCCGTTGGCGGCGACTTCAGCCAGTTCCGGCTTGTCCAGCAGCTCAATCAGCGGGCCGATGTTGTAGCCGCCCAGCATGGTGCCCAGCAGTTCAGTGGCCTTGGCTGGGCTGATCAGCGCACAGGTTTCCGTGCCGAGCGCGACGGCGGCCAGGTACGAGGCCTTGACCTTGGCGGCGTCATCAACGCCCGCGGGAACACGGTGGGTCAGCAAATCAAGCAGGAAACCCTCTTCGCCTGCCGGCGGGTTCTTGATCAGCTCGATCAGGTCTGCCGTTTGCTGCGCGGACAGCGGCAGCGGAGGAATGCCAAGCGCCTCGCGCTCGGCAACATGTTGACGATAAGATTGAAGCATGTAAGTGTCCCGATAATAGAAGGGAAGAGCCAGTGGATAGATTGTAGACGCGGTCGGCCTGAGCTGCAAGCGTCTTATATCTTATATAAGACTTAAACCCCGCCCCCACCCAGCGCAAGCCGGGGCCTCCGAGCTGGATAGTGCATGGAATTACGTCAACTCAAGTATTTCGTCCGCGTGGTTGAATTGGGCAGCATGGGAAAAGCCGCCCGCGAGCTGGGCGTCGTGACCTCGGCGCTGAGCCAGCAAATCAGCCGTCTTGAGAGCGAACTCTCAACCCGCCTGCTGCAGCGCACCAGCCAGGGCGTCTTTCCCACCGAGGCCGGGCTGGCCTTCTGGCGACAGGCGCAGCTCGCGCTGCGGCATGCCGACAACGCCGTCCTGGCCGCGCGCGACGCCCGCCTGACCGGCCGGGTCAGCGTCGGTTTCAGCCCGACCACCGCCTCCTTGCTGGCACGGCCTTTTTTCACCGCCATGCGGGAGCGCTATCCGGATATCCGGCTACATCTGGTGGAAACCCTGTCCGGCCACTCCAGCACGATGCTGCATCGCCGCCAGCTTGACCTGGCCGTGCTGTTCAAGGCTGAGAACCCATTAAACTGGAGCGTGACCCCCATTCTGGACGAAGCGCTCTTTCTGCTGGTGTGCCCCGGTATTCTCGACGTCCCGGACGGCCAGCCCATCCATTTGAGCCAGGCCCGCGACCTGCCGCTGGCCATGACCACCGCCGCCCATGATCTGCGGCGGCTGACCGACGAAGCCTATGCCCGCGCACTGCTCGAGCCCCGCATTGCGGTGGAGGTGGACGGACTGACCACGCTGATGGATCTGGTCATGGACTCGGAGATTGCCACCATCCAGCCCGGCGCGGCGGTGCACCGCGCCTTTTCGTCCTCCCTGCACCGCCATCCGATCAATGACGCCGAGCTCTACCGGCGCAATGTGCTGGTCAGCGTGTCCGACGACGAACTCGCGCCCGCGGCGCTGGCCGCCCGCGTCGTGCTGGCCGACGTCATGCGCAGGCTGGTGGAGGAAGGCCACTGGCCGGGCGCCACCCTTCACAAATAATAAAGACCTATTTCACCATTACTAACTACCCGCCCCGGATCTAACTCCGTACAGTTTCCGTATCTCATTCACTCCCATCCTGAGGCGGACAAGTCATGGTCGATGTACTGGTCATCGGGGGCGGCAATGCGGCGCTGTGCGCGGCGCTGATGGCGCGCGAAGCGGGTGCCAGCGTGCAGCTGCTCGAAGCGGCGCCGCGCGCCTGGCGAGGCGGCAACTCCCAACACACGCGCAATCTGCGCTGCATGCACGATGAACCGCAGGACGTGCTGGTTGACGCCTATCCTGAGGAAGAGTTCTGGCAGGACTTGCTGAAGGTCACCGGCGGCGCCACCCATGAACAGCTGGCGCGCCGCGTGATCCGCGACTCATCCACCTGTCGGGGCTGGATGCGCAAGCACGGCGTCAACTTCCAGCCCTCGCTGGCGGGCACCTTGCACCTGGCACGCACCAACGCGTTTTTCATGGGTGGGGGCAAGGCCCTGGTCAACGCCTACTTCCGCAGCGCCGAACAGCTCGGTGTGGAGATCCGCTATGACACGCCCATTGACCGGCTCGAACTCGACGGCAGCCGCTTCGTCGCGGCCTACTGCGGCGATCAGCGCTTTGAGGCGCGCACCTGTGTCCTCGCCGCCGGGGGCTTCGAGTCCAATCTTGAATGGCAGCGCGAGGCCTGGGGACAGAACGAGCGCGGCGAATGGCCCGCGGAAAACTTCCTGATCCGCGGCACCCGCTTCAACCAGGGCGTGCTGCTGAAGTTCATGATGGAAGCGGGCGCGGACATCATTGGCGATCCCACCCAGGCGCACTGCGTGGCGATCGACGCCCGCGCGCCCCTGTATGACGGCGGCATCTGTACTCGCATCGATTGCGTATCGCTCGGCATCGTCGTGAACCGCAACGCCGAACGCTTCTACGACGAAGGCGAGGATTTCTGGCCGAAGCGCTATGCCATCTGGGGCCGCCTGGTAGCGCATCAGCCCGGCCAGATCGCCTGGTCCATCATCGATGCCAAGGCGGTCGGCCGCTTCATGCCGCCGGTCTTCCCCGGCATGAGTGCAAACACGATTCCCGAACTGGCCCAGCAGATCGGCATTGACAGTGCCCAGCTCGTCAATACCGTGGACACTTTCAATGCCGCGTGCCGCGGCAGCGGGTTCGATCACACCGTGCTGGATGGCTGTCACACCGAGGGCCTGACCCCGTCGAAAACCCATTGGGCCCGCCCGCTGGATACCCCGCCGTTCTATGCCTATCCGGTGCGCCCCGGCATCACCTTCACCTATCTGGGCCTGAAGGTGAATGAGGACGCCGCCGTGCACTTCAACGGCGCGCCCAGCGAAAACCTGTTCGTGGCCGGAGAGATGATGGCCGGCAACGTGCTGGGCAAGGGCTATACCGCCGGCGTCGGCATGTCGATCGGCACGGCGTTCGGCCGCATTGCGGGCACCCAGGCTGCCAGGGCAGCCCTCCACTCACAGGAGATCAAACGTGCGAGTTGATTCCTCAAGTCTGGCCAAGTCCAGCATCAATCCGGCCATCGGACCGTCCTTCAAAGGCATCGCCATCACCACCGATCTGTCTGGCGACGCCCGCAGCGCGCCCGAGCAGGAGGTCCAGCGACAATTGCAGATCTGCAATGCCTGCCGCTATTGCGAAGGGTTCTGCGGCGTGTTCCAGGCCATGACCCGCCGTCTGGAGTTCGGCAAGGCCGACATCCACTACCTGGCCAATCTGTGCCACAACTGCGGCGCCTGTCTGCATGCCTGTCAGTACGCGCCGCCGCATGAATTCGGCGTCAACGTACCGCAGGCCATGGCCGAAGTCCGCATGCAGACCTATACGGATTTTGCCTGGCCCGCCCCGCTCGGCAAGCTGTATGCGCGCAATGGCCTGACGCTCGCGCTGGCAACCGGCATCGGACTGGCGCTGTTTCTGGCCTTGATGATGCTGATGAACCAGGGCAGCCTGGTTCACCCGCCGCTGAACGGCGACTTCTACGCGGTCTTCCCGCACAATCTGCTGGTGCTCATGTTCGGCTCCGTCTTCGTGCTGGCGGTGATCGCGCTCGGGGTCGGCGTCGTGCGCTTCTGGCGCGGCATCCGCGACGGCGTGGTCAGCGTGCCGGCCGCGTCGGAGGCGGTGCACAACGTCCTGAAGCTGAAATACCTGGACGGCGGCCATGGCAAAGGCTGCAATGATGAAGACGACGCCTACACGCTCCGGCGGCGGCGTTTCCACCACTTCACGTTTTACGGATTCATGCTGTGCTTTGCCGCCACGTGTGTTGCCACGCTCTATCACTACGTCTGGGATCTGCCCGCGCCCTATGCCTGGAACAGCCTGCCGGTGATCCTCGGCACGGCGGGCGGCGTCGGCTTGCTGATCGGCCCTGCCGGGCTGTTCTGGCTGAACCTGCGCCGCGACCCGGCCCATGGCGACGTCAAGCAGCGCCCGATGGACCGCGGCTTCATCGCGCTGCTGTTCTTCGTCAGCCTGACCGGCCTGGTGCTGCTGTTCGGCCGCAACACCGGCTATATGGGCTTGCTGCTGGCCATTCACCTCGGCATGGTCATGGCGTTTTTCCTGACCCTGCCCTACAGCAAGTTCGCCCATGGCTTTTATCGCAGCGCCGCGCTGCTGAAATGGTCGATTGAAAAACGCCTGCCCAACAAGCTCGGGCTGAGCGATTGAAAAGGAGGACCCCCATGCAGCAAAGCAAACCGGGCGTGCTCGGCATTCCCTCCATGCAGGACCGGTGCTCGGCCCGGGAATGGGAGGCGCGCGTCAACCTGGCCGCCTGTTATCGGCTGGTCCATCTCTACGGCATGTCCGACATGATGGCCAACCATATTTCCTCGCGGGTGCCGGACGAAGAAGGCGCTTTCCTGATCAATGCCTACGGCATGATGTACGAAGAGATCACCGCGTCCAGCCTGATCAAGGTCAATCTTGCGGGGGACATCCTCTCCAAGCCGGATTTCGGTGCACTGAATTACGGCATCAACCGCGCGGGCTACGTCATCCACAGCGCCATCCATGAAGCCCGGCCCGAGGTGGATTGCGTCATCCATACCCATAGCTGGGCATCCATGGCCGTCTCGGCGCTGGCCTGCGGCCTGCTGCCGATCACGCAGACCGCCATGCGCTTCCTGAAAATCGGCTATCACGACTATGAAGGCGTGGTGCTGGGCCTGGAAGAAAAGGCCTCGCTGGTCAATGACCTTGGGCAGGGAGAAGCGCTGATTCTGCGCAACCATGGCGCCTTGACCGTCGGCCGCACGGTTGGAGAGGCATTCAACTGGATGCACCGGCTCGAACTGGCCTGCCGCACGCAGCTGGCGGCCCAAGCCACGCAGCAGCCCCTGCAAGGCGTGGCGCCCGACGTGCTCGAAGAAACCTGGAACAATTATCAACCGTCCACACGACGGCCTTATGGCCAAATGGAGTGGCCCGCCTTATTGAGGAAGCTGGATCGCCTCGACAGCAGTTATCGCAACTAAAACCAAACCACATCGCGACAACACATTACGGAGACAACCCATGCACACCCGCCATCCCCGCTGTCTGGCCGCCTTGAGCGGTCTCACCCTGGCCACCGCCGCCGCCCTGGCCCACGCCTATCCCACCAAGCCGATCACCCTGGTGGTGCCGTTCGCCCCCGGCGGCAATATCGATCTCACCGCCCGCGCGCTGGCCGAACCGTTGGGCAAAGCGCTTGGCCAGCCGGTGGTGGTGGAGAACAAGCCCGGCGCGGGCAGCATGCTCGGCGCCTCGCACGTGGCCCGCGCCGCGCCGGACGGCTATACGCTGCTGCTTGGGCACAGCGGCACGCACGGCACCGTGCCCGCCACGTATAAAAACGTCACCTACAACTACAAGGATGACTTCGTTGCCCTGGGCGGCGTCACCTACACACCTTCCGTGCTCGCCCTCGGGCCCAGCCAACCCCGTGTGGACATGAAAACCTTGATCCAGACATCGGAAAAGCTGCCGCAGGGCATCTCGCTGGCCTCGGCGGGCGTGGGCTCCTTCAATCACTTGACCATCGAACTGCTGAAATACGAACTGAAGCTGAAGGCACTGCATGTGCCGTATCGCGGTTCGGCCCCCGCCATCGCGGACGTGCTCGGCGGACAGGTCCAGGGACTGGCCGATCAATTGAGCACGTCGCTCCCCTATATCCGTGAAGGCAAGTTCCACGCGGTCGTTCAAATGGGCGCACAACGCTCCAAGCAACTGCCCGACGTACCCACGCTGGCCGAACAGGGCTTTCCCAATATTGAAGCGGGCGTCTACACCGGGGTATTTGCACCGTCAAAGACCCCGCCCGACGTGGTGGAAAAACTCCGCCAGGCCATGCGGCAAGTCCTCAAGGACCCGGCCCTGATCAAACGCTACGAGAACATGGGCGCGGACATGCTTGGCATGGATGTCGAAGCGTTTTCCGCTTACGTGGATCGTGAAGCCACGAAATGGATCGAGCTGGCCAAGCGGCTCAATATTCAACTGGATTAAGCGTGGCAGCTCCGATTCCGCACACCACCCTGGCCAGCCCGCCCGGCCAGGCAACACCGCCCGGCGCCTGGGATTGCCACATCCATATCAACGATCCCGCCTATCCCTATGTGCCGGGCGCCAGCCTGACCCCGCCGCCCGCCCTGCTGAGCGACTACCAGCGCCTACAGCGGGCGCTGGGCCTGCAACACGTTGTCATCGTCCAGCCGTCGAGCTACGGCGTTGACAATACCTGTACGCTGGACAGCACGATGGCAATGGCGCCGCACGCCCGCGCCATCGTCTGCGTCAGCCCGGATACGCCGCTGGACACGCTGGCCGCCATGCATGCCAAAGGCGCGCGCGGCGTGCGGCTCAATTTCACGCGTCCACCCACCACGCCGCTGGAAGACATTGTGCCACTGGCCAAAAAAATGGCGGACCTGGGCTGGCATCTGCAAGTACACGGCCGGATCGATCAGCTACTGCCGCTGTTCCCGGTCTTCCGGCTGCTGCCCTGCCCCTTGGTCTTCGACCACCTGGGCCGCCTTCCCGTGGCGCCGCCCCATCCGGGTTTCGACGAGATCAAACGATTGATTGACACAGGCAATACCTGGATCAAGCTCTCCTGCGCCTATTACACGCCGCCCCAGCCCGCCCGTCTTCCCTCCCGGCCCGCGTATCCGGTGGCATCCGCCTTGATGAAAGCCTATCTGGACCTGGCGCCTGACCGCATGGTCTGGGGCAGCAACTGGCCGCATCCGGCCAGCAGCCATGGCGAACTGGCCTTGCCGGACGATGCCCACCTGCTGGACCTGCTCGCAGCGGCCTGCGGCAACGCGCACACCTACCAGCAAGTGCTGTGCGACAATCCCCAGCGTTTGTACGCCTGAGGCCCGGGGCCATCAGGCCTTGCGCGTCCGCTGAGGTCCGCACACCTCCCTCAGCTTGCGGACGAAGCGCTCGGACAAGGCCGCATTGACCGGCACCTTGGGTAAATACAAGAAAGTCGTCATCGACACCCGGGGCAGAAAATCTATCTTCACCAGATTGGCAAAAGCGCCGCCCGCCAGCGCCTCCGGATGGATCAAGCCCACGCCTGCGCCGATATTGACCAGGTAACAAGCGGAAATGCTGTTGTTGACCTGGATGGCAATGTCCAGTTTTTCTCCGCTTTCCTTGAAGGCCGCGCTGACCAGGGCAACAGTCGGAGACTTCTCATACAACGTGATCAACGGCGTGCCCGCCAAGTCCTGCGGGCGCAGCACCCGGCGCCGGGCCAACGGGTGCTGCGCCGGGACCACCGCGACCAGCGGCGCTTCCTGAATGGGCGTGATGGCGCACAACGACAACAGATTGGCGTCGGTGTTGTGCGGCGGCGGCGTGGCCACCGCCACATCAATCTGGTGGGTGGCGACCAGATGCAGGAGCTTTTGCGTCGGGTGGGTGATCATCTCCACCTCCAGCCCGGGCAATGCCTCCCGGCAACGCCGGATGGCTTCCGGCACCCAATACGGCAGCGCACCGCCGCCAACGCCCACCTTCAGCCGGGGCGGCTTCTCCGTGGCAAGCTGAAGCAGATCACGCCGGGCCACTTCCATCGCATTGAGCGCGGATTGCGCCGACGGCAGGAACGCCAGGGCCTCGGCAGTTGCCTGCAAGCGCCCGCCGACCCGGACAAAAAGCGGCGCTTGCGCCTGCCGCTCCAGCACCCCGATCGCTTTGCTGATGGCGGGAATCGAGCAGTTCAGTTTCTCGGCGGCTTCCTTCAGGCCTGTGCTCGTCATCAGGGCCTGGAAAGCCTCCAGATGCCGGGCGGTCATCAGCTCAGCGTCCATAGGTAGCGTCCTCGAACAATTTAACCTCAGGTTAAACAATTATTTCTTGATCAGCCACCCAGGAATGCGATGATCTCGGAGAGCGTCCATCCCCCCGTTTTTCAAGGAGTGTTTTCATGTCTGGAGTCAAGCGCGTTCTCATCGTTGGCGCCGGGATTGCCGGCAGCAGCGCCGCCATTGCCCTGCGCCGACAGGGCATCGACGTCAAGGTGGTTGAGAAAGCGGATCGCTGGGCCTTTGCCAGTTCCGGCATTTTTGTTTATGGCAATGGGTTGGCGTCCTTCGAGACGCTGGGTGTGCTGCCCGAGATGATCGAGAGCGGCTTTCCCATTGAAGACGACGAAAACCTCTACTACACCCACACCGGCGAACCGCTGCTGACCGTCCGCTACCCGCGTCCCGCGCCGGACATTCCCGCCATTCTCGGAATCAAGCGGGCCGAGATGCATCGGGTCCTGAAAAGCCATCTGGATGCCTTGGGCGTCCCCGTCCAGCTGGCCACCTCGGTCGAACAGATTATTGACGATCCCGCCAGCCCCGCCGTCCAGGTCCGCCTCACCGACGGCACCGTGGAAACAGCCGACCTGGTCATCGGCGCCGACGGCGTGCGCTCCCAGGTCAGGACCCTGATCCAGGGCGAGGTGGCGCCGCAGTACTCCGGCTTTGGCGTGTGGCGCAGCGTGCATGCCCGCCCCGCCTGGCTGACGAAGAAAATCATGCAGATGGGCATCGGCAAGCGCCTGGGCATTCTGCCGATCAGCAATGACAAACTCTATGTCTTCGGCACTGTGCCTGCGCCGGACAAGCCCTGGCACGACAAAGCGCGGTGGCCCGCGCTGATGCGCGAGACCTTTGCCGAGTTCGAGGGGCCGGTCCGGCATTTCCTGGATGAACTCAACGATGCGTCCGAAGTGCTCTACACCGCGGTGGAAGAAGTGATCCTGCCACTGCCGTGGCACCGGGGCCGGACGGTTCTGATTGGCGACGCCGCGCATGCGGCCACGCCGTTCATGGGACAAGGCGGCGCGATGGCCGTGCTGGATGCGGTTGAGCTGGCGCGGCGTCTGGCCGGGACAGCACCCCTGGCACAGATCCTGAGCCAGTTTGGCCAGTCCCGCTTCCAGATGTGTCAATTCGTTCAGGACGCATCACGTGCCGTGGGTCAGGCGGGCGCCAATGAAGACGAAGCCGCCTGCCTGTTGCGCAACGAAGCCATGAAGCAGGACGCCCAGCACAAGGTTGACGCCTTCTATGCCAAGCTTGCCGCGTTGGCTGTCTGATCCGGGCGCCCAATGAATACTGGCCAAGCGTTGTGCCACCGCTTGGCCAGTTCAGCGCGTCAAGGGGCTCGGAATAAGCCGGGCGAAAAGCGTGCGCTTGTTCAGAGTGCCCTTAACCTTCCCGGTTCATCGGACCGGATTGCTTTGCTCCTTTTTTTTCTTGTTGCGTTCAGCGATGAGCATCGGCACTTTGATCATCACATACATAAAGCCCAATGTGCCGCCGATCACTGCGGCGAAAACCAATAAAGTCATCAACATGGCGGTTCCTCCTAGCTAGGACTCCAGTCTAGGAAGGAAAGCCCCCGGGGACGCAGGTCCGGCATTACCGTTTGGCAAGCTCCACCGGCACGGAAACAGCGCTTTCCCATTGGCAAGACACCGGATGCGGATCTTACCGAACAGCAAGAAAGGCGCGGCAACAGGCATACTATGGATTCCACTGAAAAAAACGGGTTCCCATGGAATTTGATGTTGACCGAGACATTTTGCTGGCCAAATCCCTGGAACAAGCTGACGCGCAAGCGGTGTTGATTCCGCTTGCGCAACGCGAGCAGTTCACACGCGAAGCCAAGGAGCTCGCCCGGACCCGGGCCGGAACCGGCCTGCCGGAAACCCACTTTCTCGGCCTGCGCGCCCGCCTGTTGCTGAACGCCGTGGAAGCCGAACACCCCTTGGTGCGCCACTATCGCCGTCCCAACCAGACCCTGGTCTGGCTGCTGTACCTGCTCCCCCTGCTGGGCTTTCTGTTCGGCCTGCTGACAGAGCGGATCAGCAATCCTCATCGGATAGACCTGCTGGCTTTCCCGCTATTGGCCGTACTCGCCTGGAACCTCGCCGTCTACGTGGCGCTGGCGGTGTCTCGCTTCGTCCGCCCGCTCCCCTCGCAGAGCCTGATCCGGCGCGCCTTCCATGGCCTGCGCCTGCCCGGCAGAACGACCGCTGTGCTGCCGGAACCGCTGTTGCGCGGTCTCCAGTCTTTTTCCCACGACTGGTCCGCCGCGCACGGCAGCCGATGGAAGGGGCGCTGGTCGAGCGCCTTGCACTGGAGCGCGGCGGCCCTCGCGGCAGGCATGATAGTTTCCTTGTACGGCCGGGGGCTGATCGTGGCCTACCACGTGGGCTGGGAAAGTACCTTCCTGTCCGCCAGCCAGGTAACAACCGTGCTCAATCTGCTGTTCTGGCCGGTCTCCGCCCTGTCCGGCCTGGCGCCCTTCACCGTGCCCGAGGTCGCCAGCCTGGAATTCGGCGCCACCCCCGTTGCCGCCCAAGGCGCCGCCTGGGTGCATCGTTATGCGGGTTTGCTGGCTTTGATCGTCGTACTGCCAAGAAGTATCCTGGGCCTGCTGAGCTGGGTCCTGAACCGCCGCAGCGCGTCCCGCCCGGACTATCAGTCGCCCTATTTCCAGCGCCTCCTTGGCGAACTGTCCGACCGCGTGCTGGATGTGCGGCTGCTGCCCTACAGCCTGGCGCTCGACCGGGACCAGCTTCCCGCCATCCAGGCCGCTTTGCGTACGCAGTTGAGCGCGTCGGCGACGTTTTCTTTCGTCGCCGCCACACCCTATGGCGGAGCGCCGCCGCTTTCCTTGCTGACCCAGGCCGAACAGGCGCTGCTGGTGGTCGTGTTCGCCGCCGCCTCCACGCCCGAACCGGAAACCCAGGGCGCCTTCCTGCAGGAACTGCTGGCCCACTTTCCGAACCGTGTCCTGGTGCTGCTGGATCAGCACCGGCTGGAACAGAAATGGGCCGCGTTTCCCGACGGCGCGCAGCGTCTGCAACAACGTCAGACCCTGTGGCGGCAATTTTTGGCACACTATGGTGTCAACGGCCACTTTGCATCGCTCTCTTCCAACGAGACCTCTTCATGAGCACCACCATCCAGCTTTGCCTGCTTTCCCATACCAACGTCGGCAAGACGACTTTGGCCCGCACGCTGCTGGCCGAAGACATCGGGGAGGTTCAGGACGCCGCCCACATCACGGAAACCGCAAGCGGGCACACGCTGATCACCACGGACCAGGGTCACAGCCTCCAGATCTGGGACACCCCCGGTTTTGGCGACTCCGCCAGGCTGGCGGCCCGCCTTGAACAGTCGGAAAGCGCGCTGGGCTGGTTTCTGACCGAAGTCTGGGATCGCGTCCGGGATCGGCCGTTCTGGCTGAGCCAACGGGCGCTGGTAGCGGCGCGTGACCATGCCGACATCGTGCTGTATCTCGTCAATGCCGCCGAATCACCGCGGGATATCGGCTACCTTGACGCTGAAATGCGCATCCTGAAGTGGCTGGGCAAACCGGTGCTGGTCCTGCTGAACCAAATGGGACCGCCCAAGCCCGCCACGCAGGAAATCAATGAAGCCCAACAATGGGCACGGGCGCTGCAACCCTATTCGCACGTCCGGGACATCATTCCGCTGGATGCCTTTGCGCGGTGCTGGGTACATGAATCGGTGCTGCTGCACGCCATCGAGCACCATCTTGACGCCTCGCTGCAACCCGCGTTCCGCGTCCTGCGTCAGAGCTGGGAAGCGCGCAACCAGCAACGCTTTGAGGCGTCCATGGACGTGCTGGCGTCGTTCCTGCTCCAGGCCAGCCAGGCCAGCGTCGACCTGGAGAAACCCTCACTGTGGCAAAGCGCCCGGGGCAGCCTGGGCAGCCAGCGCACAGAACTCAGCCCGGAAAAGGAAGCGGCCGTCCGCGAACTGGAAGCCGCGCTGTCGGACAGCATCCAGCAGGCCTCGCTTGCGCTGTTGAAACTGCATAAACTCGATGGCAAGCTGACGGTCCAGCTTGATCAGCGGCTGCACGAGAACTTCGCTTTTGATACGCCGATGGACATCCAGAAGGTGGGTTTCCTGGGCGCGATTGCCTCCGGCGCGGTTACTGGCGCCACCGCCGACCTGATGAGCGGCGGTCTGACGCTTGGCGGCGGCCTGCTGGTGGGCGCGGTGGTGGGCGGCCTGACCTTTGCGGGCGGCGCAATGGGAATGAACAAGCTGTCAGGCAAAGAAAAGCCTACCGCCCAGCTTGATCCGATCTACCTGGAAGCGCTGACGGTATCCGTCGTGCTGCGGTATCTGGCGGTCGCCCATTTCGGGCGGGGCCGCGGCAATTATGTGGAAGGAGAGTCGCCCGCATTCTGGAAAGAGTATGTGGCGCATGCCATTGAAACCCGTCGCGCCCCCTTCCTCCTGGCCTGGCAGGCGGCACGCCGCCACGATGGCGACGCCCTGTCCACCCTGCGGCAGTTGTTGCTGGACGCCACCGCCAGCGTGCTGAACACGCTGTACCCCAATGCCGTCACGCCCGTGGACGCCTCGCCCAGGCACGACTCCCGAACAGAGCCCGCGCCTGCGGCGGCGCCGCCTTACCACGCCGGGTTATAGAAGCGCCCCGGGAACGTGCGCGTCGCCCCCTCCCGCAAGGCAGATTCAACGCGCAATATCCACCAGGATCCGCGCCGCTTCGACCTTGACCGGAAACACGCGGATCGGACGTGTCACCGGTTCGCACAACGGTTCGCCGGTGCGAACGTCAAACTGCCCCTGGTGCAGCGGACATTCAATCGCGTGCCCTTCCAGGAAGCCGTCGCACAAATTGGCCCGGCCGTGATTACACCAGGCCGTGGTCGCGTACAGCTCGCCTTCCACGGCATACAGCGCGATCTCCATGCCATCGGCCTGAACACCCACAATATCGCCTTCATTGACGGCATCACGCGCCGCCACATCAATCCATTCCGCCATGCTTGCCTCAGTCTCAAAGGGGGTAAATCAGGGAGTTCGGAATCATTTCCGTATCAAAGACGCACACCCGGCTGGCAAACTTCAAGCCTGCCGGGGTCCGGACGATCTCGTCCAGATAGCGGCCCACGTTGAACACGGTGGTTTCGCCAGTCCGTTTGGTCCGGAAAACCGCGTAAGAGGTTTCCGCCCTGATCCGCTCACCGTCATCGGACAGCACGCGCGGCATGCCACAGACGTGGCGCTGATAGTACGGATCATGAAACAGGGTTTCCTTGATGCCGTACACCCGGTCTTTCAACATGCCCTGGCTGATCAGCATCAAGGTTGCCAGCGGCAGGCCGCGGTCAAAGTTTTCACGTGGCTGGATTTTGTACTCGCAGTCTTCCAGGAAGAACTCCGGCCACTGGTCCCAATCGCCGCTGTCCAGCACGGCCGCATAGGCTTCGTTCAATTGCGAAATTTCTAATACGGTTTGCATCGCCATCACTCCCCCATCTTCCGGCGCCAGTAGTCATACATGCCACGAATCAAGGTTTCCGTAACCATGTGTTCCGTGTCCTCCGCCGTGCGCCCACCCAACTCAGCCACGGCGGCGCCGGCCGGATTCTGGGTGAAACCGCTCTGCGAGAACTCAATGACTTCGCCATCGTCAGCCGACACGAAACCGGCCGGACCGAACAAATTGGCCTGCACCAGGCGGCGCTTGGTCATTTCCGGCGTATCGTCCTCAAAACCGAAATGGGTCCAGACGAAATCGAACTCGCCATTGCCCCGCGGCTGGATGTGGCGGGTTGACACGCTGTTGACCTGCTGTTGAATGATGACGCTGGGGAAGATCGTCATCATCACCGCGGTCGGCTCACCCCACCATGGCTCATGCACGATGTCGAGCAAGCGCATGTCGTTCAGGCTCATGCTGGACTTGAACGAGGACACGCCTTGCGTCACTTCCGTGTTTTCTCCACCCGATCCACGGGTGGAGATCATTGCCGCATGACGGCCGGTGTCATCCATGCGCAGCGCCGATTTGTTATCCGCGCGCCAAAGGCCATAGGTAATGAACCAGGTATGCAGCAAGCCGGGATGGTAGGGATCCTTGATGTTCTCCTGCATCAGCTTCCAGTTGCCCGGAATCCGCTGGCGGTTGTAGCCGAGCAGCTTCAACTGGCGGCCATTGAACAGGCGATCGAAATAGGACAGGATTTCCGGTCCCAGGAAGGTTTCAAAGTCCTCCACATCAGGATCAAAGGACGCAAACACCACTCCGCCGCGCGTTGCCACCCGCAACTTATTCAGGTTGTGTTCGCCCGGCTTGAAATCCGCGGGCATGCCGCCGTGTACCTGGCCGTTTTGCCGCACGCCACGACGGAACGGCACGCCTTGCAGATTGCCTTCCAGTGTGTAGTTCCATTGGTGGTACGGACAGGTGAAGCTTTCCACGTTGCCGCAGCGCTCGCGCACGAACTGCATGCCCCGGTGCGCACAGACGTTCTCAAACACATGGATCTGGCCGTCCTTGCCGCGGCTCATCACCACCGAACGCTCGCCAATGACGGTCCGTTTGAAATCGCCCTCATTCGGCACTTCGGCTTCCAGCCCCACATAGCACCAATGGTCGCGATAAAAGAAGGTCTCCAGTTCTTTCTGGTACAGGTCCGCCCGCGTATATGCTTCAAACGGAATGCGGCTGCTGTCTTCACGTGGCCAAGCCAGAGGCTCGGGATGAACGCGCTGTTCCATGGTTTGTCTCCTGATCGTGATTGGCTCAGTATAGGCAGCCCACCCTCATACGCATATAGAATAGACTGAATAGATATTATTCTTAGGGCGAATAATGAATCTGGAATCTGCTGATCTGCACCTGCTGATGGTCTTCAATGCGCTGTATGAAACCGGCAGCGTCTCCCGGGCGGCTGAAAAACTGGATCTGTCGCAACCGGCCACCAGCCATGTCCTGCGCAAGCTGCGGCTGCGCTTTGAGGATCCCCTGTTCATCCGCACCCGCAACGGCATGGAGCCAACACCGCTGGCCAAGGAGATTGCCGAGCCGGTGCAATCCGCGCTGGAGCTGATCCGCAGCACCCTTCAGACCCGACGGGTGTTCGAACCGCTCAGCTCAACCCAAACCTTCACGCTGGCCCTGACCGATATTGGTGAAATTTATTTTCTGCCGAGGCTGATGGCGGCCTTGGGGGAACTGGCGCCCGGCGTCGGACTGACCACCGTGCGGGACAATTCGGTTGAACTCCGCGAAGATCTGGAGCGCGGCAAGATCGACTTGGCCATTGGCCTGCACCCGCAGTTGCGCGCCGGTTTTTTCCAGCGGCGCTTGTTCACCCAGGGCTACGTTTGTCTGTACCGCCAGCACCATCCTTTTGAAGGCCAAGCGCTGACACTTGAACAGTATCAGCAAGCCCACCATGTGGTGGCCATTGCCCATGGCACCGGCCACTACGCGATTGACCAGCACATTGCCGCACAAGGCATCCACCGCGACGTCCGGCTGAGCGTGCCGCATTACGTAGCGCTAAGCCATATCCTGCACGAAACCGACCTGATCGCCACCGTGCCCGAGCGCTACGCCAATGAATGCGCCAGCCTGTTCAAGCTGAATATCGTGCCCTGTCCGGTTCCGCTGCCGCAGACCGACATCTGCATGTTCTGGCATGCGCGGCTGCACCATGACCCGGCCAATCAATGGCTGCGGCGGCAAGTAGCCCATATTTACGCGGACCGGCCCGCGCTGCCGCAGGCCTAAGGCCCGGTGTGAGGGTCGGCGGGACCTTGCTCGGGGAGGGCGTGAAACTCGATAACGCCATCAAGGCAAAAGGAGCCAGTTCAAGGCGTGAGCGCCCGGTCAGACCACTGGCTGGCACGCAAGCCCTTCTGGCAACCCGCCAGCGCCAGCGAACCCAAGGCGCAACACGCGCCGCCCGCCAACAAGGCCAGGGCCGGTCCAAGGCGCTGCGCCACCCCGCCGATTAGCATGCCGCCCGCCGCTGGCGCCAGATTGACTTCCAGCAGCCACAAAGCGGAGACCCGGCCCCGCAAGTGATCCGGCGTATGTTGCTGCAACAGCGCGCCGCGAATGATGTCGGAAATGGTGTCCACCGCCCCCGCCAGCGCCAGCACCGCCAGCGCCAGAAACACTGAACTCACGCTGCCCAGTCCCGCCATCAACACGCCCCAGCACAAGGCTGCCAACACCACCACGCCACCCGGGCGGCGCAAACGGCGCGTCCAGCCGGCCAAGGCCGCCGCCAGCACCGCGCCCACGGCGGGCGCGGCATGCAGCATGCCCAGCAGGCGGGCGTCGCCGCCCAGCACCTGTTCGCTCCATTGCGGCAACAGAACCCACGGCGTGGCCAGCAAGGCCATCAGCACATCCAGGATCAGCAGCCCCCCAACCACCGGACTTTTCAAGGCGAAGCGGGCGCCGTCGATCCAGCCCTGGATGGAAGCCGGACGCCGCCGCGACGCGCTTGCTTTCCCCGCGGACGCTCCCGCCGCGTCCGGCGCGGCGGGCAGACTGGGCAAGCGCGACAACAAGACCGGAATCAGGATCGCGCCAACCAGCACCACCGAAAAGCTGTACGCCAGCCCCCAGGCGGCGATCACCGCCCCCGCAATCAGGGGCCCCACCAGACGGCCGCCCTGTTCAAGCAGCGCATTCAGCGCGCCTGCCGCGGGCAACAGCGCAAGCGGCACCAGCCGTGGCAGCGTCGACATCAAGGACGGGGCGCTGATGCCGCCGGTCAATCCGCTCAATACGGTGGCGGCGTAAATCCAGCTCACGCCAGGCGTCTCGCGAAGGCTGTTCGCCAACAGGATCACGATGACCAGCACATAAGCCGCGCGCGACATCACCATCACACGCCGCCGGTCGGCCCGGTCCGCCAGCACGCCGCCCCAGAGCAGGCCTGCCAGCGTGCCAATCGCCAACCCCACGCCAACGCCCGCCACGTGCAGCGAAGACTGGGTCAACGACCAGACCTGCCACGCCACCGACACCGCCAGCACACCATAGGTGAGCACGCCAACCAAGCGGGCCAGATACAGCAGGCGGAATGCCGACATCCGCAATGGCGCCAGATCCAGCCCATGACGCGCCCACCATCCCGCCGCGCGGCCAGCATCCGGCGCAGGATCAGGCCCGTTGTTTGAACTCATGCTCACTCAAGCCGTTGCGCCAATAGGCCACCATCAATTGTTCGCGCTTTTCCAGTTTCAGCGTCTCGCGCGCCCAGTTCCGCAGATGCTGGACGGTGGCAAACTCCGCGCCCAGCCAGACGAAACGGCTTTCCCCCGATTGCCCCAGCACACTTTCCCAGTCCAGGGCTTCAAACCGTTCGCGCAGCAAGGAAGACTCGCCCGCCGCGCAAGCGCCGCGATGCAGCCAGGTCCACTGCACGCCGACGGGCAGGGAGAGGTCCAGCTCATCGTCGGGACCCGCCACTTCGGCCAGCACGCGGCAGGCCGTGTTATCCGGCAATGCTTCCGCAATACGCGCCATCGCGGGCACCGCGGTCTCGTCACCCGCCAGCACCATCCGGTCCGCCAGGCTTGCCGTGCGGCCGCCCGGTCCGGTCATGCCAATCAACTGGCCCCGCCGGGCCTGCGCCGCCCAACGCGACCCCGGCCCGGCGTCATCATGCAATACGAAGTCAATGTCGAGCCATTGCTGTGCGGCGTCGATGCGGCGAATCGTATAGGTACGCAGATCGAGCCGCTTCTCCCCCTGCGGCAGGCGCGGCAGGCCGCTCTCATTCAGCGTCGGCCATTCGGGTTCGGACACGCCGGGCTGCGGAAACATCAGTTTGCAATGCAGGTTGTCTTCCTGACCATAGCGTTGAAGATCCTGGCTGCCGAAGCGGATCCGGCGGAAATGCGGGCCCAGCTCGTGTACCTCCTGCACCGTCAACACGCGGAAAGCGGGCGGGCGGGCCAGTCCCGCGCCGTCGCCCAACCACACCAGCGGCGCGCGATCGGGATCACAGAACTCGATCAAATGGCCCGCAATCATCATCTTGAGATCATGCAGCAACTCCATCCCATCGGCCCGCGCCTCGGCATGGATGGTTGATTGCTCCACCCACAACACCCCTTGTCCGGTCTGATAGGTCAGGCGCCAGACGCCTTGCTTTTCATCAACCTGGAAATCGTGCTCGGCCAGATGCGCCATCACCTCACGGAGGCGATCTTCCGCGTCATCCACACTCAAAGACGTCTTCGTTACCAACGCATGCATGTTTTTCCTTCCTGTATTCACTCATTATCCCGTTCAGCCAGCCCGTCCACCATCACATAGAGACGCCCTTGATCACAATGCCGCACTCTTGCCCGGACCCCATAGGCGGACGTCAGCACATCCGGTGCGATGGCCTGCTCCGGGCGTCCAAAGGCTTCAATACGTCCGTCTTTCATGACGGCCACCCGATCCGCCCACTGCGCCGCCAAGGTCAAGTCGTGCAGCACGACCACCACAATACGGCCTTCCCGCGCCAAGGCCCGGACCGTGTGCAGAACCTGCCACTGGTAGGCCAGGTCCAGCGCGCTGGTGGGTTCGTCCAGCAGCAGGATGGGCGTGTTCCTCACCATGACCTGGGCCAGCGCCACCAACTGCCGCTGCCCGCCCGAAAGCTGGTGCAGCGGACGCATCGACAAGTCCAGGATGCCAAGCCGGTCCAAGACGTGCAGCGCGCTCTGCTCGCCAAGGCGTTTCAGGCTGCCTGCCTGACCCGCCACCAGCACCGACTCCAACACGGTCAGCGCCGTGTCTTCCGGCAGACGCTGCGGCATGAAGCCCAATAAACGGGAACGCGCGGTCAAGGACAGCTCCGCCCACGCTTGCTGGCCATAGGCAATCCGCCCTTCAAACGGCACCAGGCCCGCCAACGCGCGCAACAAGGTGGATTTGCCCGCGGCATTCGGGCCAACCAGGCCCAATATTTCTCCGGCGCGCAACGGCGGCAGGCTCAAACGGTCAACAATGACCCGCTGGCGATAATGAACGCGCAATGCCTCCACGTGCAGCATCGGTGCGCCGCTGCGGGGATCCACCGAGGCATCCTCCTCGGGTTGCGGCTTGAAAGCAATCAGCGATGCGCTCATGACACCCGCCCGCCGCGCCGCAGGATCAACGACATGAAGACGGGCAGCCCGACCAGTGCCGTCACAATGCCCACCGGCAGCAAAATACCGGGGATCAGCGCCTTGCTGACAACAGAAGCCAGCGACATCATGATCGCGCCGACCACGGCGCTGGCGGGCAGGAGGTGCCGATGCCCTTCCCCGACCAGCATCCGCGCCACATGCGGCCCGACCAGGCCAACAAAGCCGATGGTGCCGACAAAACCCACCGCCACCGCGGCCAGCAGGCTGATGCGCACCAGCGTCCAGCGACGCAATGACGCCACGTTGATCCCGAAACTGTGCGCGCGCTCATCGCCAAGCCGCAAGGCGGTCAGCGAATGACCGGCGCGCCAGGAAAACGGCAGCACCAGCGCCAGCACCCCCGCCATCACGGCCACGCTTTGCCAATCGGCGCGCGCCAGGCTGCCCATGCTCCAGAACACCAACTGCTGCAAGGCATCTTCGCTGGCCACGAATTGCACCAATGACAACAAAGCGCCCGCGGTAAAACCGATGGCGATGCCGAACAGGACCAGGGTCTGCGCTTGCGCGCCGCTCCAGCGCGACAGCAATTGCAGCAAGGCCATCGCGCCCACCGCGAAAACAAAAGCGTTGCCGGACACAATCCAGACCGGCGCCATCCCCGGGATCCCCCAATCCAGCACAATCGCCAAGGCCGCGCCAAGCGCCGCCGATGACGACACGCCCAGGGTGAACGGCTCCGCCAAGGGATTGCCCAGAATCGTCTGCATCTCCGTGCCCGCCAGCGCCAGCGACGCGCCAACCAGCACGGCCATCAAGGCCACCGGCAGGCGGACGTCCCACAGCACCACCTGCAAGCCCCTGGGCAAGTGATCCGGACGCCACAGACCGATCAGCACGTCCATGCCCTTCAAGGTGGAGGGGCCGCTGCCAATGTCCCACACCACCGCCAGCAGCGCCAACACCGCCAGGCCCGCGATCATGGCCCAGCGCCGACCCTGCCGACGTTGATGAATAGACCATTGGGCCTGCTGCCGGGCTGTCTTCAATAACGCGCTCATGATCCCGCATCCGCGCCAAGCTCGATCCACGTCAGGCCCGGCATGGTTATCTTCATCCAGTCGTGATGAATGGCATCCAGCGTCGCTTGCGGCGCCAGGTCGCGAAAGATCTCCGGATGCAGCCAGCGGGCGATTTTTTCCAGCATCGCGATCGACAGGCCGCTATGCATGATGCCGTACACACGCTGATGCCGGACCGCGCTGGTTTCACTCAAGCCCTTGCGCCGCACGGCCCGCTCCAAGCTGTCCCGCGCCGTCTGCTCGCTGATGCCCGGGCCCAGCAACAAGCCGCCTCGCGCCTTCAAATGCCCGCCACCCGTGCCAATGTACACATCCGGATCTTGCGCAATCACATATTCGGCATTGAGCTGCCCGGCCATGCCGAGAATCCGGTCCGCGCCAATCAGTTCCCCGCCCGCGATCCGCACCAGGTCACCCAGGTTTTTCCCGGCCCCCATCGACATGCAGCATGGACCGGACCCGGCATGCGGTTCCATGAGGACTTTGGGCAAGCGGACGCCCTGCGCCTTCAGCGCCGCCACCCGCCGCTGGACCCGTTCCAGGCGCTCCAGCATGAAGCGGGACAGGCGCTTTCCTTCCTCCGCCCGGCCCACCAGCACCGCGATTTTTTCAATGCCCTCGGTGGGATGCTCGGCCCGCAGGTCCGGTGCCAGATTCAGCACCGCCACCGCAATGCCCGCCTTCTCAAGCCGGGCAATGGCCCGATCCGCCTTGCCATAGAAGGTGTCCAGCACCACCAGATCCGGATCCATCGCGATCAACGCTTCGGCATGCAGATTCTGCGGGCCGTCGATGCTCAATTGCGTGATGCGGTCAAACGCGGCCGGATCCGGCGCGCGCAACGCGGCCAGCACGTCCGCATCCAGACGCCATTTGTTCCACGCCACGATCCGCTTGGCGGGCTCGGGATCGATCATCGCCAGAATACCGTAGTCGTCGGTGGCCGAAAACACGATGCGTTGCGCGGGCTGCGCCAGCGTGACGCGCTGGCCCCGCAGATCCATGATTTCAATAGGTTCAGCGGCCTGCGCCGCTGAACCTATTGCCCACATCAGTGCCGCCGCCCGCGCGACGGCACCCAGCCAACGCTTAGAACGTTGCATTGAGCCCCACCCACAAGCGCCGCCCCTCATCAAGCATCCAATTGCCGTCCAGGCCCGAATTGCGATCGCGCGTATCAATCGGCACTTTGCGATCAAAGAGGTTCAGCAGCGACAAGCGGAGGCTGACGTTTTTCGTAACGGCGTAATTGCCGCCCAGATCAAAGGTCAAGGCGCTGCCGCGCGTCCGCATATTGCTGGCCGAGTTGCGGAAGCCCGCATAGTAGGCGTTGCCGGTATAGTTGAGCCGCGCAAAGGTATCGAGCTTGTCCGTGGCGCGCCAATCCAGCCGCGCGTTCAGCATATGCTCCGGGGTTTTCTCGAAGGGCTTGCCATCCAGTGATGATCCATCAAAGGACATCTCGCCGCCGCCGCGCCGTTTGGACTTGGTATACGTATAGTTGGCCGACACGCTCATTGTGCGATTCAGCGGCGTCTTCACGCCCAGTTCCACGCCGCGAAGCTGCACCTTGTCAATGTTGTCATAGACGAACACGGTATTGGTGCCGCCTGGATTCAACGGGTCCGGCTGGCCGGTGTCATAGCTGGCGACTTTGTTTTTGAAGTTGGTATTGAACAAGGTAGCCGTCACACCGCTGCCCGGCGCCCAGTCATAGCTCAAACCGAACTCCTGCGTCAGGCTGGTTTCCGGTTTCAAGTCGGGATTGCCGCACAAGGGGCCGCGCGTGCCGCTGTTGCCCCCGGTGGTCATGCAATAGCCCGCCGTGCTCTGGCGAATGGTCGGCGCCTTGAAGCCGGACGTCACGCCGCCGCGCAGCGTCAAGGCATCGGTCACGTGATACACCCCGTACAAGCGGGGTGACCAATGCGAACCGTAGTTCTCATGGTGATCCATCCGCACGCCGCCGGTCAGCACGAATTTGTCCGTGATCGAAAAGTCATCTTCAAGGAACAAGGCGTAGCTGGACAGGGACACGCTATCCACGTTGACCGGATAGCCGCCCACCGCTGCTTCCCGCTGGATGCCGTCCAGTTCGCTATACAGCCACTGACCGCCAAAACGCAGGAAGTGGCTGCCCAATGGCACACTCATGGTGCCTTCCAGCGTGGTGTTGGTCACTTCCCGATCACTGTAGCCCGCCGTTTGCGGCCAGTTCTGCTGCTTGCCGATTTCCCGGTAAAGCGCCAGTTTGGACTGGCCAAAATCCCAACGGCCGGTATGGCTGATGCCGTAATGGTCCCGCAGATGCCGGGTGCGCCGCCACGTCGAACTTGGAATATCCGAGCGGCCCGGCGTGGACTCGACCGTGAAACGCTCGGTACCCAGATCGACCTCGACATCCTGGTTGGGCGCGGGCCGGGCCGTCAGCTTGACGCCCAGGCTGCGGTTGTCTTCCGCAAACGCCCCGGTGCCGCCCGCAAAGTTCTTGTCGCCCTCCGAGCGGTCCGAGTATTTACCCATGACCTGCAAGCCCAGCACCTCGTCCTTGATCGGTCCGCCCAGCCAGAACTCGCCACCCCGGGTATTGCCGAAGTCGCGGTCGCTCTGGAAGGTCGCGGAAACGGCCACGCTTCCACCCCAGCTTGACGCAACCTTTTTGGTAATGATGTTGATCACGCCCCCCATGGCTTCCGAGCCGTACAGTGAGGACATCGGTCCGCGAATCACCTCGATCCGCTCAATGGCCGCCAGCGGCGGCAACAGGTTGGCTTGCACGCCGCCGGTGCCGCGATTCATGGTTTCGCGGGTGTTCTGGCGCCTGCCGTCCACCAGGATCAGCGTGTACTCCCCGGGCATGCCCCGGATTGAAATATCCGCCTCGCTCGGACCGGCTCCGATAATACTGACGCCCTCCACCGTGCTGACGGCATCCGCCACCGAGCTGTAGTTACCTTTGGCCAGTTCCTCACTGCTGATCACGCTGATGGAAGCGGGCGCTTCCTTGATCTGCTGCTGGACGCCGCTGGCCGTCACCACCACGGTCTGCAACTGACCGCTCGATTCCTGGGCCCAGACGCCCGCATGCCCCATCACCACCAACGCCAGCGCCACCTGCTTCAGCGCGAACGGCGCTCCCTTCCGACTCATACCTGTTTTCATCACAGCGCTTACCTTTCACGTGCGGATCACCCGCTTATTGGCTTGGAGCAGCGCTGCCATTCAGGCCGGGCTACTCCGCCAAACATCGCCCCCAGGGCATTGGAGCGGCCATTACATCACCGGCCCTCGCGCCTGAGTTTTGAGCAAACGTTGCAGATATTTGAATGCCAATCAAAATCATTCTCGCTGAAATAAAAAATTCATAGCTTCGTCCGCACCCACTTCGGGGAGATGCCGAACTTGCGCTTGAAGGCCGTCGAAAAATTGGCGGCGCTGCTGTAGCCCGCCGCCCACGCCACTTCCGAGACGCTGCAGCCGGTCTGCTCCAGACGCGCCCATGCCTGATCCAGGCGAATGTCACGCCGGTACTCATCCACCGTATTGCCGTACACATCGCGGAACTGGCGTTGCAGCGCACTGGTGCTCAAACCGACTTTTCGCGCCAGCTCATCCACCGTCATGGCCTGCCCTTCGGCGCCGTGCAGCAACTTTTGCAGATGGGCCAGGCGCAAATGCCCGCGCGGCGGCAAACCGTTGCGCCCCGCTTCCGGTGTTTGCTCATTCAGCGCCTGCCAAGCCTCGTGCACCAATTCAAAGGAGCGGCTCACCAACATCAGCGACGACGGCTCAGGCGAACGCAGCAGGCACAGGATCTGTTCCGCCACCGCCACGGCGCGCACCGAAGGCGTCCAGCCTTGTATGCCCACCTCCCGCGCAAACCACTCCCGGTGCCGTCTCGTTTTCAGCGCAGGCGTCAGCCCTTGCGCTTCCAGCCATCCCGGTTCCAGGAAAAAACTGAGTTTCCGTTCGAACTTCCCGCGTTGCCAGCGGCGTCCGAATTGATGGGTGTGCCGGGTATTGATCACCGCACCCTGCGCCTGGGCGCCGTGCACGCCAGCAGGAACGCTGAGTTGAAGCGGGTAGTCGTCAAACGACACGTCGACCCAGCCATCCAGCAGCATGACCACCCGCAAGCCAGCCGAAGACGGATTGGTGCAAGAAGCGTCCAACAGGTCACCGACCTCCGCGCTGTGCAGCCACATGCCCGGCTGGACCTCGATATGGTGAAGTTGCCCGGTCAACAGGGCGCGCTCCGATCCGGGATCCACATTGGAGAAATGATAATCCGGTTCGCCAAAATCCTGCAGACGCAACAGATTCCTGCCCAGCCAGGGAGGCAGGTGCTTGCCGCCCTGCGGGCGGTGCAACGACGCATCATGGAAAGCACGCATAAGGAAACCCTGAGTTCGCACCGCTTATAGCGACGGGTCGGAACAAATACTTTAATGATAATGATTCCTATTAACAATCTACTGCGATCGCCGCCCCAAGGCAAGCACCAATAAAAAACAGCCCCGCAGGGCTGCTTCACCTCCAGGCTCGAACTCGGACCGTTCACACCTGCTGGCGCAAGACCTTCGCGGCGGACACCATATTCGCCAGCGCGGGCGTCACCTCGCTCCACTGGCGGGTCTTCAGCCCGCAGTCCGGATTGACCCACAAGCGCTCGGCGGGAATCCGCCCGGCCGCTTTTTGCATCAAAGCAACAATATGCGCCTGGCTCGGGATATTCGGCGAATGAATGTCATACACGCCCGGACCGATTTCGTTCGGATAATTGAAGTGGTCGAACGCATCGAGCAACTCCATGTCCGAACGCGAGGTTTCAATCGTGATCACGTCCGCATCCATGTCCGCAATCGACGCAATAATGTCATTGAACTCGGAATAGCACATATGGGTGTGGATCTGCGTCTCGTCCGCCACCCCGTTGGCCGTGATCCGGAACGATTCAATCGCCCAGTCCAGGTACTCCCGCCACTGCGCTTGGCGCAGCGGCAGCCCTTCGCGCAAGGCCGCTTCATCAATCTGGATGATGCGCACGCCCGCCTGCTCCAGCTCCAGCACTTCCTCCCGGATGGCCAGCGCCAATTGCTTGCAGGAGACCGAACGCGGCTGGTCATCCCGCACGAAGGACCAGTTCAACAGGGTGACCGGGCCGGTCAGCATGCCTTTCATCGGCTTGTTGGTCAGCGACTGGGCGTACTGGATCCACGCCACCGTCATCGGTTTCGGACGGCTGATGTCGCCGAACAGAATCGGCGGTTTCACGCAGCGCGAACCGTAGGACTGTACCCAGCCGAATTGGCTGAAGGCGTACCCGTCCAGCTGTTCGCCGAAATATTCGACCATGTCGTTGCGCTCGGCCTCGCCATGCACCAGCACGTCCAGTCCGAGCTTTTCCTGCTCCCGCACGCTGCGGGCAATCTCGGCCCGCATGGCTTCCTGGTAAGCGTCCTCGCCAAGCTCGCCAGCCTTGAAGCGGCTCCGCGCCTGGCGGATTTCCGGTGTTTGCGGGAAGGAACCAATCGTGGTGGTCGGGTAAAGCGGCAGGTTCAATCCGGTTTTCTGCTTGGCGGCGCGGACGCCATAGGGATTGGCGCGGCGGCCCAACTTCGCATCGATCGTCGCCACGGCGGCGGCCACCCTGGGATTGTGAACGCGCGATGAAGCATTACGCGCCTCGATCGCGGCGCGGTTCTCTGCCAGCGCCTCGGCAACGGCCTCACGGCCCTGGTTCAAGGCCACGGACAAGACTTTTAGCTCATCCAGTTTTTGCAGCGCAAAAGCCAGCCACGACCGGATCTCGGCATCCAGCTTCCGTTCACTGGCCAGATCCACCGGCACATGCAGCAAGGAGCACGACGGCGCCACCCACAGCCGATCGCCGAGCTGCGCGGCAATCGGCGCCAGCCAATCCAGCACACGGTTCAAATCCGTCTTCCAGATGTTGCGGCCATTGATCACGCCCAGCGACAGGACACGATCTGGCGGCAACCGGGCCAACACGGCATCCACTTCATCGCGCGCATGGAGCGCATCCAGATGCAGGCCCGCAACCGGCAGGCTCAGCGCCAGCGGCAGATTGTCCTGCAAGGAACCGAAATAGGTGGCCAGCAGCAGCTTCACCTGGCTTGAAGACAAGGCCGCATAGGCGCCACGGATGGCTTCCTGCCAGGCGCTGTCCAGCTCCGTCACCAGGATCGGCTCGTCGATCTGCACCCACGCCACGCCCTCGGCGGCCAGCGCGGCCAGCAGCTCGGCATAGGTTGCCAGCAGGCCCGGCAACAAGGCCAGCTTGTCCGAATTGTCCTTGGCCTTGCCGAGGGCCAGATAGGTGACCGGTCCGATCAGCACCGGCTTGGCCGGAATGCCCTGGCTGCGCGCTTCCCGCAATGGGGCCAGCAGACGCGTTGCGTCCAGCTTGAAGACGGTATCCGCCGTGAACTCAGGAACAATATAATGGTAGTTGGTGTCGAACCATTTGGTCATTTCACCGGCTGCCACGCCGCCGCAGGCGGCGTGTTCCTCCGCGCTTTGCGTGGACCGGCCGCGGGCCACCCGGAAGTAGTTGTCCAGCGCATCGCCCTGAAAGTCACGCACCCGCTCGGGCAGGTTGCCCAGCGTGAAGCTCAGGTCCAGCACCTGGTCATAGAAGGAAAAATCGCCAACCGGCACCAGATCCAGTTCCGCCTGCTGCGCCCAATGGCGCTTGCGCAGGTCCGCGCCAACCGTTTTCAGCGCGTCCAGCGAGGACTGTCCCTTCCAATAGGACTCCAGGGCGAACTTCAGTTCGCGCTTCGCGCCAATGCGCGGAAAACCGAGGTTGTGAATGCATGCCATGACCAACGCTCTCTTGCTTAAACCGTGAAGTAAGCATGGTAGTCAGCTCATTGCATGAGGTAAAATGGTAAATATTAAATTATCAATTAGTTTTATTCATAGTTAAGCCATGATTGAGCGCGTCCATCTGACCATCATTCGCGAAGTGCACCAGCAAGGCTCCTTGACGGCTGCCGCCAATGTGCTGTGCCTGACGCAATCCGCGCTCAGCCACACCATGAAAAAACTGGAGCAGCAACTGGGCACCGCCGTCTGGCAACGCGACGGCCGCCGCTTGCGGCTGACCCAGGCCGGCGAGTATTTGCTGACTTTGGCCAATCGCCTCCTGCCCCAACTCAACCTGGCCGAAGAACAAATCCAGCAATTTGCCCTTGGCGAGCGCGGCACTCTGCGTATCGGCATGGAGTGTCACCCTTGCTATCAATGGCTGCTCAAGGTGGTTTCGCCTTATCTGGAGAAATGGAAAAACGTTGACGTCGACGTCAAGCAGAAGTTCCAGTTCGGCGGGATCGGTGCCTTGTTCGACTATGAGATAGACTTGCTCGTCACCCCGGACCCCATCCACCAGACAAGCCTGAGCTTCGAGCCGGTGTTTGACTATGAACAAGTGCTGGTGGTCAGCCGCCGCCATCCGCTGGCCCGGGCCAAGTACGTGGAACCGGCGCAGCTCAGCCAGGAAGTCTTGATCACCTACCCGGTCAGCATCGAGCGGCTGGACATTTACGCCCAGTTTCTGCTGCCGCAAGGCATCATGCCCCGCCGCCACAAAACCATCGAGACAACCGATATCATGTTGCAGATGGTGGCCAGCGATCGCGGCGTGGCGGCGCTGCCCCGCTGGCTGGTTGAGGAATACGCGGAAAAAATGGACGTCGTGCCGGTATCGCTGGGCCCCGAAGGCATTGCCAAGCACATCTACCTGGGCATGCGCGAGTCCGACAGCAGCGTGGATTACCTACAGGATTTTATTGATATGGCCTGCCAGTCCGTTGCAGGCCAGGAGCGGAGAACCCCCAATGACTGAACCCATTCAGCGCAAGCCGCTGGCTTTGCCCAATGGACACAAAAAGGTCTTGCTGCACTCGTGCTGCGCCCCCTGTTCCGGCGAAGTCATGGAAGCCATGCTGGCCTCCGGCATTGACTACACCATTTTTTTCTATAACCCGAACATTCATCCGGTCAAGGAATACGAACTGCGCAAAGAAGAAAACGTGCGCTTTGCGGAAAAATTTGGCGTGCCGTTCGTCGACGCCGACTACGACCGCGACAACTGGTTCGAACGTGCCAAGGGCATGGAACACGAGCCCGAGCGCGGCATTCGCTGCACGATGTGCTTTGACATGCGTTTCGAGCGCACCGCGCTCTACGCCCATGAGCACGGCTTTCCGGTCATCACCAGCTCGCTCGGCATTTCGCGCTGGAAGGACATGAACCAGATCAATGACTGCGGCATCCGCGCCGCGTCGCACTATCCGGACATGGCCTACTGGGACTACAACTGGCGCAAAGGCGGCGGCTCGGCCCGCATGATCGACATCAGCAAGCGCGAACACTTCTATCAGCAGGAGTATTGCGGCTGCGCCTACTCCTTGCGCGACACCAACAAGCATCGGGTGGCAACCGGCCGCGAGCGCATCAAGATCGGCCTGAAGTACTACGGTGATGAAGACCAGGCCGACAACACGAAAACCATAGAAATCAAGCGCATCTGAACAGGGTCATGGCGCGCTGAAAGGCGTCTTTCAGCGCGCGCCCTTCACAGTCCAGGTCGTTGCTCCGTTACTGCGCTTTGATGCCGAACTCCTTGACCACGCGAGCGTAGCGCTCGTATTCGTCATTCACCGCCTTCTTGGCATCGTCCACGGACGTGCCGAGGGTTTCCACGCCCTGCTCGCCCATTCTGGCCTTGACCGCCGGTTCCGTGATGATTTTATTGATGGCCTGGTTCAGGGCCTGAATGGCTTCCGGGGGCGTACCAGCGGGCGCAAACACCGGGAAGAAGACATTCATCTCCACCCCTTCAATGCCGGACTCGGTGAAAGTGGGCGTGTTCGGCAAGAACGGAGAGCGGGTTTTCTCAGCCACCGCCACCGGCACCAGCCGTCCGGCGTCAATGTGCTGGCCAAAGCCGCCCAGGGCGCCGAACGACAGCTTGATCTGCCCGGCCATGGTGTCCGTAATGGCGGGCACCAGGCCTTTGTACGGCACGTGCGTCATTTCCGTGCCGGTGGCTTTCATGAAGAGCTGCCCGCCAATGTGCTGCGGAGAGCCATTGCCCGATGAGCCATAGGCCAGGCCCGGGTTGTTCTTCAGGTAGGCCACCAACGCCTTCGGATTGTTGACACCCAGATCCGGATTGGCGAAGACGACCAGCGGCGATGCGGCACTGATGGTGACCGGCGTCAGGTCTTTCACCACGTCAACATTGCTGCTGGCGCCCGCTGGCAGCACATGCGGCGCACCCAGCAAGGTGCTGGCGCTCAGCAGCAGGGTATGCCCATCCGGGTCGGCGCGCGCCACGTTTGCCGCGCCGATCAATCCGCTGGCGCCGGTATTATTCCGGACCACCACCGTTTGCCCCAACAGCGCGGGCAGGCGCTCCGCCAGCAGCCTCCCCATCATGTCCGTGCTGGACCCTGGCGCAACCGGGACCACAATCGTCATCGGCTTGCTGGGCTTCCAGCTTTGCGCCGACACCCCCGCGGGCAGCACCGCAACACAGCCCAACAGCAACCATTCCAGCGACTTTATCCGAGGCAGCATCGTCTTCCCCCTTGATGGCTTGTGAGGTTTCCTTATAAAGGGATCTTTCAAACTTGACCAGTCGAGCAAACACGAGCAGCGGTGCATCCGCCTGGGCCAGGACTATTTCCGATGGCGCTCCATGGCAACGCGCGCGAAAGGCTCCAGATCCTGGGCCCAGCTTTGCAATAGATCGATCAAGCGTTCGCGCTCCTGTTCGGGCACGGGCGACAGCAACTTCTCATACACCGCCTCGGCCAGGCCATTGGCTTCATCCAGCACCGCCTTTCCTTCGGCAGTCAGCGAAACAAAATACTGGCGCCGATCGCTCGCATTGACCTTGCGCACCAGCAGGCCTCGCTCCTCCAGGCCTTTCAGCACACGCATCACGGTCACCTTATCCAAGCCCAGCTGGCGCGCCACACTGGACTGGTCCTGATCCGTCAAGGCATTGACGATCACCATCGTGCCGTATTGGGTTGGGGTCAAGGACAAGGACTTGCAGGCTTCCTCGAACATGCCGACGGAGATCTGGTGCAGGCGGCGCAACAGAAAACCGGGACGAGTGAACAAACGCTCCGTGGCGGGGCGGAAAGTCGGGCGGGCGGTTTCCATCGTGTCCTCGATTCGGGTAATTGCGCATTGTCGCTCACAATACCGTTAAATTATCGTTATAGTAAGCATGCTTACTTTCTGGAGAGATCATGAGCCCCTTGCCCGCCAACCGTCGGCATTTTCTCAAAACCTCGCTGGCGCTTGCCGCCGCCAGCCAGCTCTCGCCCGCCATGGCACAGCTCGGCGGCGGCGCGCCGATCCGCCTGGTGGTGCCATTCACCCCCGGCACCGGCATTGACATTATTGCGCGCACACTGAGTCCTGGCCTGTCCAAGGCGCTGGGCCGCCCGGTCATTGTGGACAACAAACCCGGCGCCTCCGGCAACATCGGCACGGAGCACGTGGTGCGCGCCGAGCCCAACGGAGACACCCTGCTCGTTTCCGTCAACACCTTGGTCATGAACGCCTCGCTGTACCCCAGCCTGCCGTTCAATCCGGTCACGGACCTGGAGCCGATCACGCTGACCAGCTGGGGCCAGCTGATGCTGGTGGTCCCCGCGTCCTCACCGTTCAACACCGCCGAGGACTTGATCAACGCGGCCAAGAAAGACCCGGGCAAGCTCAACTATGCCTCGCCGGGCGTCGGCACGCCGCACCATATGTCGATGGAGCTGTTCAAGAACACCACCAACACGTCCCTCACGCACATCCCGTACCGCGGCACCGGACCGGCCGTGACCGATCTGCTCGGCGCCCAGGTCGAGTGCATGTTCCTGCCCATCCACGTGGCGCAGGCCCACATTCAGGCGGGCAAACTGCGCGCCCTGGGCATCGGTTCGTCCAAGCGCCACCCGGTTCTGCCCGACGTGCCGACGCTGAAAGAGGCCAATGCCGGCGATGTCGACGTGGACATGTGGTACGGCATTTTTGCGCCAAAAGGCATGGACAAGGCCCTGGTCCAGCAGCTCAACAAGGAGCTCCGCATCTTGCTTGAATCCCCCGAGATCAAAAAGGCCTTTACGCCGCAAGGGATGGACCCGGCCACCAGCACGCCGGAAGCCTTTGCCGAACTGGTGTCCAACGACGCCAAACGCTGGGCGGCGCTGGTCAAGGCCCAGAACATCCAACCCGATTGACCACGCGCCTATGCGCAAGCCTCGCCCTTCAGGGCGAGGTCAAGCAAGGCAGGGTCCATACGGCGCCGAAGGCGCCCCCGTTATGGTGGCGAGGAAGCTCCCGACTTCAGGCGGGAGTGACTCAACCCGAACTCCTTACTTAATTTTTTGAACGAAGAGCAACCATGAAAATAGCAATTATCGGCGGCGGCATCGGCGGCCTCACCACAGCCTTGATGCTGCATCAGCGCGGCCTGCGCTGCGAAGTCTATGAGGCCGTGCCAGACGTAAAAGAGATCGGCGTCGGCATCACGCTGCTGCCGCATGCCATGCGCGAACTGGCGGCGCTCGGCTTGCAGGACGCGCTGGAGCGCGACGGCATCGAGAACCTGGAAAGCGTGTTCTACAACAACTTCGGCCAATTCATTTACAAGGAACCGCGCGGCCGCCACGCGGGCTATGACGTGCCGGAACTGGGCATGCATCGCGGCAAGCTGCACCGGATTCTGTATGACGCCGCCAAAGAACGGCTCGGCGCGGACAAGATCCACACCGGCTATCGCGCCAGCCGCGTCGAGCAAACCGGAGACCAGGTCACTGTGCACTTTGATGCGGTGGCGGGCAATCCCGCACCGGCACCGGTCAAGGCTGACCTGGTGCTGGCGTGCGACGGCGTCAACTCCAGCATCCGCCGCCAGTTCTATCCGGATGAAAGCGTGGCCTTCGCCGGCATCAACACCTGGCGCGGCGTCACCCGCCATGCGCCGATCCTGACCGGCAAAAGCTATATCCGCATTGGTTCGATTGAAACCGGCAAGCTGGTGGTCTACCCGATCATCGACGGCAACGGCGAACAGCTGATCAACTGGACGGCGGAAATCCGCCAGCCCGGCAAGTCCATGAATGATTGGAACAAGACCGGCAAGCTGGAAGACTTCCTGCCCATCTACGAAGACTGGAAGTTCGACTGGCTTGACGTGCCCACCTTGATGAAGAACTCGGACGTCATTTTCGAGTATCCGATGGTTGACAAGGACCCGATCGATCGCTGGACCTTCGGCCGCACGACCTTTCTCGGCGACGCCGCTCACCCGATGTACCCGCGCGGCTCCAACGGTTCGGCGCAAGCCATTCTGGATGCCAAATGCATCACTGACATCCTTGCCCGCCCGGACACGCCGAACCGGGTTGAAGCCGCCTTGCAGGAATACGAGGACATCCGCCGCCCGGCCACGGCCAATGTGGTGCTGACCAACCGCAGCGTTCCGCCTGACTTCATCATCATGAAGGTTGACGAGTTGAGCGGCGGCAAGCCGTTTGACAACATCGACGACCTGATCAGCCAGGAAGAACTACGCGAGATCTCCGACAACTACAAGAAAGTGGCGGGGTTCTCGAAATGAATTAAGCCCACCCCTACCCGCTTACGCGGGCCCCTCAAGGGGCGACACCAGCGGACCGGCAAAGCCGGATCCGCGGTGTCCTGGATAAGCTGAGCTTCTTGAGCCGCTGAGTCTGCTACTGAAACTCGGATGCGCCAGGTGGCGACACCGGGGGACCGGCAAAGCCGGATCCGCGGTGTCCTGGAGTGCTGAGCTTCTTCTGTTTCCGGAGCGAACTCTACCAAGCCCAGCCTGCCGTCAGCAGCTTGACCAGCAGCCAGGTTCCAATGCCCTGGCCGATAAAGAAGCAGACGGCAAGCAAGGCCGTGGTTGCGCCACGATAGTAGTTGGACAGCTGCGTGGCGCGTGATTGCAGCGAGGGATGCAGGTTGTAATACCCCAGGGCCAGCAAGAAGAAGGCGCCCACCGACAACGGGCCGCCCGCCAGGGCCAGGAACACCGCCAACAAAAGCATCAGCGCGCCCAGACCGGCCCCGTGCTTGAAGCCCCGGCCAACATATGACACCAGGCTGATGAACAGCAAGCCCACCGAACCAAAGATCAAGCCAGGCAGATAAGCGGGCACTTGCGGCATGAGCAGCGGGGCGGTGGCCAGCAGGCCGAACACCGCGGCGCCTTCGATCATGACAATGCCATACAGCGGCACCATGCGTTTCAACGCGGGCCTGTCCTTATGGACGGACGGCCCCCTGTCCGTCCCCCGCTGTGCCGCCGCGGGCATCCCGCCCAGCATCAAGGCCGCACACAGCAGGAGCGGCACGGCGCCGCTCATCTGCGCCCAGCGCACATCCCCCCAACGCATCAGCAAGACCGCCAGCGGCACCGACAGCGTAATCCCCAATGCCTGCCCCGCCATGAACTGCGTCATGACCCGCGTGCGCAGCGAGACAGCCGTGTGATCGCCGATCAAGGCCATGGCGAGCGGAATCAGCGGCCCGACAAAAAAACCGCTCAGCCACCGCAAGGTCAACATTTGACTGATCGGCACCAGCGCCGTGGCCAGAACCAGCACCGCCGCCAGCGCGCTGCACACGGCCAGGCTGTGCCGCCGGTAACGGGCAGGGCTGAAAATGGCAATAACCTGCCCCAGCGCATAGCCCCACATGAAGCGCGTCAACAAACCGGAAGCCGTCAACAGTTCCACGGAGGCCGAGGCGGCAATCCCCCCGATCAGCGGATCGTAGGAGCGCGCATTGAAGGCCGAGGAGAACGAGGCCAGCAGGCAAGCCAGCAGCAAGCCATGATTGATTTTTTTATCCATTTGCGGGCGCTGCCGACGCCGGAGCCGTTGAAAGCCTCACAGCATAGTACGGAGCAAATGCGCCGCCAAGGCTTGGTTGAAGCGTCCGCCGGATTGCCTCATCCGGAAAACCGGAAAAAAAATCGCCCGGACGCGTTGCGGGCCTCCGAGCGATTTCAAGGGTAATCCGATCCAAGCCGTGCTTAGCTCAAGGTCACACCACTGCGCTTGACGACTTCCCCCCAGTGACTTAACTCGCTCCGCACATAGTCATTGGCTTCTTCCCTGCTCTTGCTGACGCGAGGTATTGCGCCAATGGTCTGCAGGCGATCCTTGAAGTCCTGGGTGGAAGAAATTTCATTCAGCGCCTGGAAGGTCGTATCAGAAACCGAAGCCGACACCCCTTTCGGATACATCAACATCAGCCAAGTCACGGCGCTAATGGGAACACCCTGCTCGGTCAGGGTCGGCGCATCCAGCACGCCGCTCAAGCGCTGGGAGCTCCCTACGCCAAGAACGCGCAGCTTGCCTGACTCAACCAGGGGCCGGGTTGCCGCGGCCGTTTCCAGCGCAATGGCCACGGTTCCCGCCATGACATCCGTCAGTCCGCGCGAGCTTCCTTGATAAGGCACATGCACCATCTCAATGCCCGCATGCCGCTTGAATTCTTCCATTGCAAGATGGGACACCGTGCCATTGCCTGAAGAGGCGTTCGTCAACTTACCTGGATTTTCCTTGGCGTAAGCAATCAGCTCCTTCACATTATTGATCGGCACAGCCGGATTCGCGACCAAAACAAACGGCAGGTCACCCACCAGGCCAACGGCATCAAAATCTTTTGCGGAATCATACTGAATGCTTTTATACATATGCGGGTTGGTGGCAATCGCGGACATATGCGCCAGCATCATGACACTGCCGTCGTTCGGCGCTTTTGCCAGTTGAGCCAAGGCCAGACTGCCGCCTTGGCCGGGCCGGTTGTCCACGACATAATTGTCCCCCGTCACCGCGGCCAGCTTTTCAGCCATCATGCGCGCCACAATATCCGTGGCTTGACCCGGCGGAAAACCAACAATCAGCCTTACGGTTTTACTTCTTGCCTGTGGCACTTGAGCATGAGCCAAACCAACGGCAGCCGAAGCGCCGATTCCCACAAGCAGTTGACGGCGGCCAAGCCGAATCGTTTCCATTCCTACATCCCTCCACATCGTTTTTTATAATCGTCAGATCACAACAGCGCCAAGCAAGGTCGCACCGACGCCCAGCATGAATGAAACCAGCAGCCACCAGGCGGGGTAGGACCCGACGGGCGCCTCCTTGAATGGATCCGTGGGCTTGGCAGCCACGGTTTCCCGGCGCAGCGGCTCGGCCGCTTTTTCCCCCGTCGGCGCGACGGGACGCTCCTCCTCTTTCACCGGCACAAAGCACTGATAAAAAGCCTTGAAAAAATCATCCGCAACTTTCTTGGCCACCGTGTCGATGAGCCTTGAGCCAACCTGCGCCAACTTCCCGCCGACTTGCGCCTTGGCCTCATAACGGAGGTGCGTCTCGCCGTTCTCTTCCTCCAAAGTGACTGACGCCGTGCCGCTTCCAAACCCCATCGCGCCGCCTTGGCCTTCAAAAACCATGATGCAAGAGGCGGGGGGATTGGCTTGCGTCACGTTCAACTTGCCGTTGAACCGTGCTCTGAGCGGACCGATTGCCGCGGTAATGATGATTTTGAACTCGTCTTCTCCCAGCTGTTCGACTTTCTCGCAGCCAGGCAGACAGCGCTTCAGGACCGCCGGATCATTCAACGCATCCCATACGGCTTGACGCGGTGCGGCAATGATTTGATTACCTGTTATTTCCATAACGCCCTCATTTCCCTAACACGCGCGATCAGGCAGGCTTGCGCTTCATTGCCGCCGCCGTATTCACCATGGAGTGCAAGGCACGCGCATAGTCAATCGCACCCAGCTCATCCATACGGGGCGCCACATGCAGATATTCCTTCAACCCCAATACCGCGGGCCTTGGGCGGCTCAACAGGATATTGCAGAACCGGTCCAGCTCGGCATCCAACTGATCGTCAGCCACGATCTGACTCACCAAACCGTATTCCATCGCCCGCTTGGCCTTGATGAAATCCGCCGAGTAGGCCATCCACAAAATGGCATTCCGGTTCATCCGGTCGTACAGCGCCGACATGACCATGGTCGGCATAACGTTATGCGCGATCTCCGGGATGTTGAAAGTTGCGCTTTCCGCGGCAAAAGAGACGTCGCACAAGGCGGCAATAGCCGTTCCGAACCCCATTGCCCGCCCCCTGATCGCGGCAACAACCGGCACTTGGGCATTTCTTATGGCTTTGTAGCTATTGAAGATCGCGTCGTATTCCGGGCGTCTTGCATAGGCTTCGGCGGCGGGCGGCGGCATGCCGTCGTCACGCACCCGTCCGGTACAAAAGTCAGGACCGATGCTTTGTAAAACCACCAAGTCCGACGTCTGATGCGCATTCATGATGGCTTCTGAAAAAGCGGCCGCCATTTTGTCCGTCACACCATTATCTTGGGGACGGTTCAACGTAATCCGAAGCGTACGGCCATCCTGTTCAATCAAAACTTGTTCCTGCATTACTTATCTCCTGGGGAAGCGTGGTTTTCAAAATGGCGCAACAGCGCTTGTTGGAATAAAACGGGTTGGTCAATATTCGGCAAGTGCCCGGCATCCGGAATCACCGCCAGGCCCGACCCTGGGATCAACGCCTGGATATTCTTCATTTCTGCGGGCAAAGGTTGGTCATTGGCGCCAACGATCAACGTTGTCGGCACCGTTATCCCGCTGACTCTCGGCAAATAGTTCAGCCCCAATATCGCCTGCGCGCACCCGACGAATCCGTCTACCGATGTCGCCCCGGCTTGATCCATGAAACGCGCGGCGATGTCTGGATGAAGGCTCACAAACTCCTTGCCGAACCAACGTTCGATAGTGGTGCCAGCCAGTGAAGCCGTGCCCGACTCTTGAGCAGAGGCGATTCTTTGATGCCAGGCCGAATGCAAGGCCTCAGGCATATCGGCGCGGGCATCGCACAAACACATGCTCAACAGCCTGTCACCGTGATCAAGCGCCAGGCCAAACCCGCTCATGCCCCCCAACGACAAGCCGACATAGTGGACGCGAGCCAGATTCAAGGCGTCGAGAACGGCAACCGTATCCGCAACCAGGTCTTCCATGCCGCATGGCAGCGGCGGGGAACCGGAGCGCCCATGGCCTCGCGTGTCGGCCCGGATCACCCGCCACCCCTGCGTGGCCAGCAGCGCGGCCTCCGCCTCCCACATCATGCTTGAGGACAAAATTGAATGCGTCATGAATACGGCGGGAGCTTCCGGATCTCCTTGCACATAAACGGCCAGCTCGGCGGCGGGGCCGGGCACACGAAAAGATGCAACCCGGGCCGCGGAAACATCGATTGCCTTTTTCATTCCACGCACTCCGTTTCCGCGGCGTTCACCGTGCTGGCTTGACGCACGGTTTCCCAAATGGCTTGGGGCGTCATCGGCAAGGCATCGATACTGGCGCCGACCTGCGTCAGCGCATCATTGACGGCGCTGGCAATGGCTGCCGGTCCACCCAGATAGCCGGCTTCCCCCGAGCCCTTTTGCCCGAACTCCGTCAATGGCGAGGGAGTGCAGTGATCCACAATCGTGACGGAGGGCACTTCCATCGAGCTTGGCAACAAATAATCCATGAAGGTGCCGGCCAGCAACTGCCCCTCCTCCGAGAAAGCAAACTTTTCCATCGTGGCCGCGCCCAGGCCATGAGCGATGCCGCCATACGTCATGCCATGAACGACATCCGGGCTGATCATGACGCCGCAATCATGTCCACAGACATATCGATGAAAGATCAACTTTCCAGTTTCCGGATCAATGCTCAGCAAAACGACATGAGACTCAAACGAATGGCAGGGATACATCTGCACCCGGTCATCCTCCGTGGGCATCTTGCCCCCCGTCGGCACTTCCCAGACGAACTTCTCCTGCAACCCCGGCTCCATCCCCTCGGGCATCTTGTGATACATGCGATGGGCAATATCAACCAGGCTCTCCCATGACATCCTCACGGCCGGATCCGCTTTAGCAACAACCGCCCCGTCCACGTATTCGATCTGCTCTTCCGGCAAACCCAGGTTGTGGGCGGCAATACGCAACAGCTTCGCCTTGAGTTTTTTTGCCGCGCCCGCCGCAGCCCCGCCCAGCATGATCGCCATGCGACTGCCCACCGGGCTGTTGGACGGCAGCGCATTCAACGAGTCCGCGTGCAGCACGCGAATATCATCCGGCTCTCGTTGCAACACCTCACCCACCACAGTCGAGACCAAGGTTTCATGCGCCTGCCCCGACGTGGAGGTCCCCATCAAGGCCGTCACGGCGCCGGAAAGGTCAATTCTCACCAGGCAGGAGTCCATCCAGGTCGTCGTGGTGTTCTTGGGATTGAAAAGGGGTTCAAAGGCCGAGTTCCCCCCTGAAGGCTCCAGGCAGGTGGAGATGCCCACGCCCGCCAACAGCCCCTTCGCCCTCAAGGCATCGCGCTGTTGCAATACCTCCTCGATCGAGGCCGCCGCCAAGGCCTTGTCCATGACAGCCTCATAATCGCCCGAATCATAGGTCGTGCCACTCGGTATCAAATAAGGGAACTCATCCTTGGCAATCAGGTTCCGCCGCCTCAGCTCAATGCGGTCCAAGCCTAAATAACGCGCCACTTTGTCAATACCGCTCTCAATGGCATAGTTGGTGGGAGACTGCCCGAATCCCCGCACGGCTTCCTGCGGCGTTTTATTGGTCATCACCGAGATCGCTTCATACTCGACGCTCTGGATCCGGTAGGGACCGACAATCGCGCCAACGGGCTTGCCAAGCTGGAGGGGCGAGCGGCCGGAATACGCGCCAATGTCATCCACCGCGCGCATTCGCATCGAACGAATGATCCCGGTGCTGTCAAAAGCAAGCTTGACGTCGAACAGGCGGTCTGGCCCCTGCATATCGCCCCCCCGCATATTTTCCAGGCGGTCCTCGACAAACCGGACCGGCCGACCCAGCTTCTTGGCAAGATAGGCGACCAGAATCGTGTGCTTGATGCCGCGCTTGACGCCGTAACTCCCCCCTACATCAACGTCGTAATGAACCCGCACCGCGTTCCCGGGCAACCGTAATGCCTTTGCCAGCAAGTCCGGATACTTAGGCATTTGTATTGAGGCCCAGACATCAAGCATGTTTGTTGCGCCATTCCACCAAGCGCTGACCGCAAAGGTTTCAATGGGCACCGTCGAACTTCTTGCCCAGCGCACTTGATAAGAAAGCTCATGCGCGGCCTGGGAAAAGTGATCGTCAACCTCACCCCAGGTGAACACACGCTGGAAAATGACGTTGGACCCGTGTTTCGGGTGAACCTGGGGCGCAGAGCCCTCCATGGCAAGCAGGGGATCAACCACATGCGGAAGCGGCGCATAATCAACCTCAACCAGCTCCGCGGCATCCTCCGCCAGCGCGCGCGTCTCGGCAACCACCGCCGCCACCCATTCCCCCGCGTAGCGCGCCACACCATTTGCCAGCGGATACCGCTGCACTGCCGGCGCATCGACGCCGGGCAGCAAGGCATTGGTTGCCGAGCACAGTTCCTCTCCGGTCAGGACGGCGTGGACGCCGGGCATTTCCAACGCCGCCGAAACGTCAATAGACCGGATCTCGGCATGCGCGTAAGGACTGGCCACGATCGCCACATGCAATAGGCCAGGCAATGGGATGTCCGCCGCATAACGCCCCTGCCCCATCACAAACCGCTTATGCTCGACGGCGCGCCGTGGACGGCCGATATAACGAAAGGCTTTTTTTTCACTCATGCGGGACCTCTTGCTCAACCACGTGCTTGACTGCATCAACAATTTGTTGATAGCCGGTACAGCGGCAAATATTGCCGCTGATCGCTTCCCGGATCTGCGCCTCGTTCGGACGGGCATTCTCGCTCAGCAAGGCATGGCATGCGATAAGCATTCCCGGCGTACAGTAGCCGCACTGCAGTGCGTGCTTTTCACAAAAAGCATCCTGCAAAGGCGAAAGCTTCTCTCTTTCCGGAGCCAGGCCCTCAACCGTCGTCACGGAATGGCCTTCCGCCTGAACCGCAAACATGCAGCAGGAACGAACGGGTTCGCCGTCAAGCAGCACGCTGCACGCGCCGCACACCCCATGCTCACAGCCAATGTGCGTGCCGGTTAAGCCCAAGGTGTCCCGCAAAAAATCCACCAATGTCGTTCGAGGCTCAACCTGAGCTTCCCGGACAATGCCATTGACCGTAATGGCAACGCTTTGAAATTTCCTAGTGCTCATGTCCTACACCCCGAAATGATGACTGTGCAAGCTGCTTGGCCTGGCGCAAGACCCGCCCGGCCAAAATCGTTGCCAAATGGCGGCGGTAATCCGCGCTTGCATGCAAGTCGTTTCCTGGCTCGCAAGACATTGCCGCTTCTCTTGAAATCTCGGTCAGCAGCGCGTCGTCAAGGCGCTCTCCTTCGAGCCTTTGAGCCAACTCGGGGAAGCTGCGCGGCGTACCGTCCACGCCGCCCAACCCGAATGCGGCCCGCCGACAGACCCCAGCCTCGTCCAACTGGATCTGCGCAGCGGCGGAAGCCATGGCAAAATCGCCATGCCGGATTGCCACCTCGTCAAAAGCGCTGCCCACGCCGCGCGTCCCCCAAACCGGCCATTCGACGCTTATCAGGCACTCGGTATCCTGGATATCTGTAAACATGGGACCCTGGAAGAACGCCGACGCATCCATGTCGCGCACGCCATTCTGTTGGCTTTTCAGATAGAGACGCGCTCCCAGCACCACGGCCGCCAATGGCAGCTCCGCTGAAGGGTCTGCGTGGACAAGGCTGCCGCCAACGGTGCCCCGATTTCTTGTTTGGCTATGCCCAACCCATTTCAGCGCTTTTTTTATCAAGGGAAGGGGACCCGTCAACGCATCCGCATACTCCAGCGTTCTCTGGCGCATGCTGGCTCCCATGCTTACGGTTTGCGCTGTGACATCCAGTTCTTTCAGCTCGGTCAAGCCATGGATATCCACAAGCACTGATGGGCGTGCCAAGCGCATTGCCATCATCGGGATCAGGCTTTGACCGCCGGCCAGCAGCTTCGCTTCGTAACCATACTGATGCAGAAGATCCAAAGCATGGTCCAAACCGTCAGCCCGCACATAATCGAAAGCAGCAGCTTTCACCTTCATACCTCCCACGTTAGGATGTCAGGCATTGAGCAAGAGAAAACTTAGCGGCACTGACGTCAACAGCCAGCCAGCGCCTTGCTTCAGATACCTTGTTTGTGGGATAAGTATGGGGGTGCCTTGCTAACCGGGCAAAGCAGTAATCATCACATGCTGTGATTTTTTCTCACGCTGACTATAAATTGAAACGCGGAGAAACCGTCCGGCAATCCGCGCATCAGTCTCGTGGCTCCAAATGAAGTTTATGGCTGATCCGATGCGCAACCGGCGCAAGGACCAAGCCCAAGGTGGCCACAAAAACCAGGCCCACCAGCATGCCATACAAGGCGAAGAAAACCTTCCCCGCCACACTGGTCGGAAGCAGGTAGGGGCCGACGCCCCCCAGAATCAAGGCGGTATTCAACAGCGCATCGTGCCAGGCGACCGGCTCAAAGACCAGATGGCCGACAATACCCAGCAGCAATGCCACGCCGATGACCAGCACCGCCAGACCAAGATGTGCCAGCAGCCGCCACAGAAAAGCCTGTGTCGACAATAATGGAGAATGTTTGGATTCGTACATACTCGCCACGATCAATGATTAAAAAGATTGGTATTGACCAGCTGCAAATGCGTCAGCAGCAGCGCTCTGGCCAGTGCGGCATCCCGGTTCTCAAGCGCTTGCACAATCTCCCGGTGCTGCGCCTCATAGAGCGCTCTGCGCTCAAAAGACATGGAGCGAAGCTTTAACTGCTCCCAGTCAGGCTGATCCCGCATGGCATTGATAAATCCCAGCATGCAAACGAAAAAGGCGTTATTGGTGGCCTTGGCAAAGGCTTTGTGCAGTTCCCCATCCCAATGTTGAAATGCCTCGAACGTGGTGGCGGCCTCCCCCTGCTCCAGGCAGTCCCGCATCCGTGAAAAATCGCTGGCGGTGGCGTTTCGGACAATGAGTGCCGGAAACAGGGGCTCCACCATCAATCGGGCCTCCATCAGGTCAGCGGGGCTGGCCAAGGGCTGCAGGATGTCGAGCGCGGTTTTAGCGGGCGGATGGCCGATTGCCGCAACAAAAGTTCCCTGCCCGACGCGCTGCACCACCAAGCCTTTGTTTTTCAGCTCGGTCAGGACCCGGCGCACGGAACCCCTTGAAATGCCGAATTTTTTGCAGAATTCGCGCTCAGTCAACAGCTTGGTCCCGACGGCCAGCCTGCCCGACAGGATTTCGCTGCTCAACTGCTCCAGCATGGCGTTTGCGCTTTCAGATCGAAATGGGCTGGTCAGGTCTTCCATATAAATTGGTCCATTAATTGGTACATATTAAGTTCTTTTTTTAGCCATTATCACGTTAATTGGTATTGACTTGGTTATCTTTACGCATTAATTTTTGCTGAAATCCCATTAACGCTATGGATTTCATCTTACCAAATAATACCAATAGAGAGACCAATGAACGCGCTTGACATGCCTTTGACCCAACTGCTCCCGCAACATCTGGATCTCTTTTACGCAGGCCGCTGGCACTCGCCCCGTCAACAGGGCTACGCAGAAACGTTTGATCCTTCTACGGGTGAAGCCATTGCCTCGGTCGCCCTGGCGGACGAAGAAGACGTCAACGCAGCGGTGGCCGCCGCCGCTGAAGCGTTCAGGCATTGGCGGCACACGTCCCCTCAAGCGCGGTCAACCCTGCTCAGACAAGCCGCTTCCCTCTTAAGAGAGCATGCGCAGCAACTGGCCTTGCTTGATGCCTGGAATACCGGCAACCCGGTCAGAGACCTGCTGCCTGACGTGGAAGCGGGCGCGGCTTGCCTGGATTATTTTGCGGGGCTGATCACCCAGATCAAGGGAGAGACCCAGGACCACGGTCAGGGGCGCCTGCACTACACACTGCGCGAACCGCTCGGCGTGGTGGCCAGGATTGTGGCCTACAACCATCCCCTCATGTTCGCGGCCATGAAAATCGCCGCGCCGCTGGCGGCGGGAAACACCGTAATCCTGAAAGCGGCGGAACAAGCGCCCTTGTCCGCGCTGAGAATGATGGAGCTGTTTGCCCAGCTCTTCCCGCCGGGCGTCCTGAACGTTTTGCATGGCACCAAACGCTGCGGCCAAGCCCTGGCCGCTCATCCCGGCGTGAAGAAAATCACCCTCATCGGCAGCGTGCCAAGCGGCAAGGCCGTGATGCGCGCCGCCTCCGACACCCTCAAGCCCGTGCTGCTTGAGCTGGGCGGCAAGAACGCCCTCATTGCATGCGCCGATGCCGACGCCCAAGCTGTGATTGACGCCTGCGTCCGCGGCATGAACTTCGCGTGGGCGGGACAGTCATGCGGTTCAACGAGCCGCGCCTTCATCCATGACAGCCTGTATGAGCAGGTGGTGGCGGGCGTTGCCAAGCTGGTGGGCGAGCGCCATCAGCCGGGCATCGCCACCCGGCCGGAAACCACCATGGGCCCCGTCATCAACAAGACGCATTTTGAACGGGTCATGCGTTATATCGGCGAGGCGCAACAAGAGGGCGCGCGGCTGATCGCCGGGGGTCGGCCATCCAGCGCCACGGAACAACGCGGCGGCTATTTCATTGAACCCACCATTTTTGCTGACGTGGATGCCTCAATGCGGATTGCCCGAGAAGAAATTTTCGGCCCGGTTCTTGCCATTTTCCGCTGGACGGATGAAGCAGACATGCTGGAGCAAGTCAATGCCACGGACTATGGGCTGACGGCATCCATCTGGACGCGGAACCTGGCATCCGCTCACCGCTTGGCTTCAAAAATCGACGCGGGCTATCTCTGGGTCAACGAAGTGAGCAGACATTTTCTTGGCGCGCCTTTCGGCGGCTACAAACAATCCGGCTTGGGCAGAGAGGAGTCCTTCGAAGAACTCATTGCGTTTTCACAGTTAAAGAGTGTCCATGTCAAATTCGAAGACGCGCTGTAAGGCCGTGACAGAACCGGCATAAAAAATTTTCGTCAATTAGTCAGCATGCTGAGTAGCGAGCTGCTCAGGCGCCACCAAGGCGTTGCCAGCGTGTTCAACCAGAGGAGAAAAGGATGTTCAACGTTGATCGGCCCATTTCGGTCAGAGACGAAACCATGCAGTGGGGGAGCGATGTGGCCGCGGAAATGCTGCGGCGCGTGGGAATCAAGTATGTTGCCTTGAATCCGGGAGCCAGCTATCGGGGCTTCCACGACAGTTTGGTGAACTATCTGGGCAATACCGATCCGTCGCTACTGCTGTGCTTGCACGAAGACCACGTCATTTCCATTGCCCATGGCTATGCCAAGGCCACGGATGAGCCCATGGGCGCGGTGCTGCACAGCAATGTGGGGCTGATGCATGGATCCATGGCGATCTTCAATGCTTACTGTGACCGCATGCCGGTCTTCGTGCTGGGCGCCACCGGCCCGGGCGAACCTCAAAAACGCAGACCCTGGATCGACTGGATACACACGGCGAAGGACCAGGGCGCCTTGATTCGGGACTACATCAAGTGGGATGATGAACCTCGGTCCATTGAAGGCATTCCCGATGCCTTCTTCCGAGCCAGCCAACTGACGCGGACGGAGCCGATGGCCCCGGTGTATATCTGCCTGGATGCCGGTCTCCAGGAAACAGCGCTGGTCCAGGCCCCCTCCATTCCCGATACCCGGCGCTACCAGCCGGCCACCCGCCCCCACGCAAGCCCCCATGAAATAGAAAACCTGACCCAGGCCCTCCTTGCCTCATCAAGACCGCTCATCCTGGTCGGCCGCGGCTCGCGAAGCCAGGCGGATTGGGCGCGGAGAGTCGAACTGGCCGAGCTGCTGGGCGCTTCCGTCATGACCTCCATTCGGGACCGGTGCGTCTTCCCGACCGAACATGGACTGGCCGCCGCGCCGCCCGTCTACTGGCTGGACGACCACGCCAAAACGCTGGTACGCAATGCCGATTTGATCCTGAGCCTGGACTGGGTGGACTTGAAAGGCACTTTGCTGCAAGCCTTTGACAGCGTGGAAAGCATTACGCCCACGCTTGTTCACGCCTCGCTGGACAGCCATCTGCATCGCGGTTGGAGCATGGACTACTTCGGGCTGCCGCCTGCCGATACCTTGCTGCACACCAGTCCGGATGCGCTGGTTGAGCAGCTTGTCACGGCCTTGCGCGGCGCATTGGCCCAAGCCCGCTGGGATGGGGTGAGCCGGAACCGGGCGCCAACGCCGCAATACAGCGAGCAGGCCGCCACCCGGATCGCGCCCAATGATATTGAGGTGGCGCTGCAAAAGTTGAGAAAAGACCGCCCGCTGACCTTGGCCCACGGGACCTATGGCTGGGCGGGCCATGTTTTTCATGCGAGAGGCCCGCTGGACTTCCTGGGCAGCGACGGTGGCGCTGGCTTGAGCGCCGGTCCGGGCTTGTCAGTGGGAGCGGCGCTCGCCTTGAAGGACAGCGGAAGAACGGTGGTGTCCGTCATGGGCGACGGGGATTATCTGCAGGGCGTCACCGCCTTGTGGACTGCCGCCCGCTATGGACTGTCGCTGCTCATCATCGTGTCGAACAACCGCTCCAACTTCAGCGATGAAATGCACCAGGAAACCGTGGCGAAGGTGCGCGGACGGCCGGTTGAAAACCGTTGGATCGGTCAAAGGATCGAGGATCCGGAAGTCGATCTGGTTGCCATGGCCCGCGCACAAGGGGTGCATGGCGCGGAAACCGTCACCACGGTACCCGAGCTTGAACAAGCCATCCAGAGGGGGTTGGACGCCACGGATCGCGGGGAGCTTTATTTCATCGATGCGCGGGTCGTGCCCGGCTATGCCATTACCCCGCTGTCACGGGGCAAGTAAACACGTGGAAATCCACATTAAGGAGTTCATCATGAACCAATTGAAGAGCAAAGCCAGAACAGGCTTTCGGTTTGCGCTGGTCGGCCTGGTTGCACAAGCGGGCATGACGTTTTCTCAGCAAGCGCCCGCTTCACAGCAATTTCCCGACAAACCGGTCACGCTTGTCGTTCCTTACGGCCCTGGCGGCGTCGTGGATATTTCCGCGCGCGCCCTGGCGGAAGGCCTGTCCAAACAGTGGGGACAGACCGTCGTGGTGGAAAACCGGGCAGGGGCTTCCGGCGTCATTGGCACCTCGACCGTGGCCCGCGCCGCCGGGAATGGCTATACCCTGCTTTGTGTTGATGACGGGGTGCTGGTTTCCCTGCCGCACTTCAACAAGGACCTGCCTTATGACACCATGAAGGACCTGCAGCCGGTTTCAATGATAGGCGGCTATCCGTATGTGTTTTATGCGCATGCGCAGACCGGCCTGAACTCGGTGCAGACCCTGCTTGCTGAAGCCCGTACCAAGCCGGGCTCCATCACCTTCGGAACGAACGGCGTGGGCGGCATTCAACATTTGGCGGTTGAGCGTTTTCTCCGCCAGGCGAATATAAAAATGAACCACATCCCCTATAAAAGCGCGGCGCCCGCCTTGCAGGATGTGGTGGGCGGCCAGATCAATACCGCCATTGTTGCGCTGGCCACGGGCAGCCCTTTCCTGAAAGACGCCCGGCTCGTTCCCTTGATGGTGACCAGCAGGGAAAGAACGCCGCTGCGCGATGACGTGCCCACCGCCAAAGAGCTTGGTTTTGACGAATTCACCACCGAGAGCTGGCTGGCCATCTTCGCGCCGGGCAAAACGCCGCCCGAACTGGTAGAGAAAATTTCAGCCTCCATTGCGCAGGTTGTCCAGAGCCAGACCTACCGGGAGGCGCTTGAAAGCCGGGGCGCCTCGGCCGCCTACAAGAAACCCGATGAAATGAAGCAGCTCATTCAGACAGAGTTTGAGCGCAACAAGAAAGATATTGCCTCCTTCATCGCCCAGTAGCCGACCCCGCCACGCCACTGCTTTATTCGTGAAGAACTCCGGCCGATACGGCCGGAGCTTCTCCGCCACCCTACGGGGGCACCTACGGTGCCCTGGTTAAAAATTGCCTCGCTTAACCTCGCCCTGAAGGGCGAGGCTTGCGCATAGGCCCGTGGTCAAAGAAGCCCATCATGCGCAAACCCAATCTTGACGCGGTTCACAATATAGATGGACTCGCCTTGCTTGCTCAGCGCCGCCTGCCCAGAGTCATCTTTGATTTTCTGGACGGCGGCGCTGAGCGTGAGGTGACCTTGAAGGCGAACCGCGCTGGGTTTGACCAATGGCAGTTGCTTCCCGAAGTCTTGAAAGGCAACGCCAGCCGCACGATTTCCGTTACGCTGTTTGGCCATGAAATGCAAACGCCGTTCCTGGTCGCGCCAACCGGGCTCAATGGCATCCTCTGGCCTCGGGGAGACTCGCAACTTGCCCGCGCTTGCGCCCGCGGCGGCACGGGACTGTGCGTGTCCACCGCGTCCAATGAGTCTCTGGAAACCCTTGCCCAGGCAGGCAAGGGTTTGAAGCTCTTTCAGCTTTATACCTGGGGAAGCAGAGAAGACTGGCTGGCGCTGATGCGCCGGGCCGAACAGGCGGGCTACCACGGCTTGATCCTGACTGCCGACTCCTTGATTGCGGGCAATCGGGAACGGGACAAGCGCAACCGGTTTGCTCACGCCGTGACCCTGTCGCCAAGCACCCTCATTGACGGCCTGACCCACCCTTCCTGGCTGTTCTCCACCTGGCTGCCTCACGGCATGCCCCGTCTTGAGAACATCGCGGACCGCCTGCCCGCGGGCAGCAGCGCTTATGAACTGGCCGCCTATGGACGAAAACAGCGCAGCGAAGGCCTATCCTGGGCGGACGTTGAATGGATTCGAAGCCAGTGGCGGGGGCCCTTGCTGATCAAGGGCATCTTGCGCGTCAGCGACGCCTTGATTGCCCAGCGCCTCGGCGCCGAGGGAATCGTCATTTCCAATCACGGTGGCCGCGCGCTGGACTCCGTCCCGGCAACCATTGACCTCCTTCCCGAGATTGCTTCAGCGCTTGGCAAAGACATGACAGTCCTGATTGACAGCGGCTTCCGGCGCGGCACGGATATTGTCAAGGCCCTGGCCTTGGGCGCGGATGCCGTCTTGCTTGGAAGAGCGCCGCTGTACGGACTTGCCGCCGCCGGCGAACAAGGCGTTGCCAAAGCATTGACGCTGCTTGCATCCGAAGTGGAGCGCACATTGGGCCAATTGGGCTGCGCGTCGATTGCGGAACTCAACAGCGCGCACGTGAGACGATGCTTGCACGGCGGCCGCTGAAGCACAACGTTTATTCAATTGAACCCGTATTGTTTCAAGATGGCCTGCCCCCGCTCGCTCATGACCAGGTCCACGAAACGCTGCCCGTGCGTTGAATCAGGATGAGCGCCAATACCATAGTTGCTGCGCACGTTCAACGCATCCGGAATCCGAATGATGACCAAGTCCTTGACGGACTGCTTCGTCATCATCGCATTGGTGCAATACATGATGTAGGCGTCCGCCTTGTCCGCCTCAAATGCCGTCACGTAGGGCAGCTTTTCCCCGGGGGCGGGCGTCGTGGCGCCCGACAATTTCATCGCTTTGTTGTCAAAAATGCCATACAACCCTGCTTTGGCCTGATCCGCTTTTTTGAAGAACTGCCAGGTGTAATCGCCCATCGGATCCGAGACTGGCGTCGAGGTGGCCAGGCGTAGAGCGGGCTGAGCCAGGGCCTCGAGCAAATTGGACTCCGTCACGCCCGCGGCAGGCGTTGACGCCACGCATAACTCGTTATGCGTAAACAGCAGCGAAGAGGCCAGCAGTCCCTTGTCCGCCAGGATGTTGGTGTGTTCGATGGACGCCGACGCGAATACATCCATGCGACGCCCGCCTTCAATGTCTCCACGCAACTTTCCGGAGGGTCCGTAAGCGGCGTTCACGCTCACGCCGCTCTCTTGTTCAAAAAGCTGCTTCATCGCATTCATCGCATCGCGCAAACTGCCGGCGGCAAGCAGCTGCATCGGACCCGAAGCAGTCGACTGAGGCTGGACGGCCGTGTCCAGGGCCATGGAAGCGGCCTGCGTCAGCATTGTTGACGATGAAAGACGGTCGACATGGCCCCACCTCCGGAACGTTTTCCATGGTCTGAATGTAGACCAAAATACGATGACCCCAACAGCGTAATGAGCTATTGCGAAGGCGTCTATAGTAAGGTGGATGTCCCGCACTTTTTCAATCAGTCATGCCAGCGATCAATTACCACCGCCGAGAGTTTTCCCCTGTGAGCAATAGCGCCAACGGCGAAGTCGATGACTCAACCGTATTTGTTTACACCCAGACAGGCGATCTGCTGACCGGCAGCTACAGGGGAAGAACCATTTCCGCCGGTCATCTGCTTGGCACCGTCAATCCGGATGGCACGCTTGATTTTTACTACCATCACCGAAATTCAGCGGGGGAATTGATGGCGGGGAAGTGCCGTTCGGTGCCTGAAATCGATATCCAGGGCAAACTCATCCTCAAGGAAACGTGGCAATGGCTCACCGGCGATCAGTCGTCGGGTAACTCAATATTGATGGAAAGGTAAGCCTGCTCAAAAAATACGCCGCCGACACCTTGCAAAAGAGTCGGCGGCGTCCGATCAAGCCGCTTATGCCGAACGGCCCAGAATCCGCCGGAAGGCGGGCAACAGCCCTTTCAGGCTGGCCTCGGACGCATCCGGCGCGCGCCAGCCGATGAACATATCGGGGCGCACCAGCAACGCGCCGCTCTCGTCAATCTCGGACAACAGCGCAAAGTCCCCATAGGTATCCACATAGGGCTGGCCCGGGCCGATGATATGCACCGTCAACTCCAGGCCCAGCGCCTCGGCGGCCCGCTCGGCCTCGGCCTTCCAGGCGCTGCCCGACAAGCCGGTCAACAGCGTGAAGCGCCCTTTCCCGCACAGATCCAGCGTGGAAACGCGGCGCTGGTCACGGGTCAGCCACGCATGCGGCAAGTGCGCGCCGGGCCGGGTGCTCGGCTGATGGTAGAGCGCTTCATCCCGCGCAAAGCCCGGGTCATGGCTGCCATCGGGCTGAACGGCGCCCGACACATAGCGCTGATTGGTCTCAACCCCATGCGCGCCACCAAAGGCAATCAGAGTGTCATTCATGGCCGCCCGCAAAGCCCGTCGGCTTTCGGCATGCTCCGGACTCGTGCCTTTCAAGCGCTTCAGGCTTTGCTGCATGTCGGCTTCGGTCGGCGACGGCGGCAGACCCAGCGCGCCAAACAGCGGCGGCAGTTTGAACAGGCTGTTGTAGGCGCTGTCAACGATCTGCCTGGCCACCGGCGAACGCTCGGCATCATAGGAGTCCAGCAGGGAAGCGTCGGCCTGGCCTTTCAGCACCAGCGCCAGTTTCCAGCACAGGTTGTACGCATCCTGCATCGACGTATTCAGGCCGAAACCACCCATCGGCGTATGGCGATGCACCGCGTCGCCAATGCAGAAAACGCGGCCGGACGTGTTGCGGACGGCATATTGCTGGTTGATGGTCCAGGTGGAAATGGCGTCGATCTGGATCGGGATGGCATCCGTGCCAACAATCTTCTGAACGATCTTGACAGCGTCCTCATTGCTGACGTTCGGCGCGCCTTTGGCCAGTTCATAACCCCAGACGCAGACCCATTTATGCCATGGACGCACCATGCGCAGCACGCCCACCCCGGTTCCATTCAAGCCGGACCCGGCCTGCAGCATCCAGTACATGTCACCACGGCGGTGATCGCACAAGCTTGACAGATCGGCACTGAATTCTATGTTGATCGATCCCGAATTCCCCAGCGCCATCTGGCCTTCGAACGGCAGGTCAAGATGTTGAGCGACTTTGGAGCGGCCGCCATCGGCACCGATCATATAGCGGGCGCGCACCTGGAACTCCGTGCCATTCAGATGATCCAGCAGCGTCGCCGTCACGCCGTGCTCGTCCTGGACGTGAGACAGGTATTCGGTCTGGAAGCGGACCTGGCTGCCCCGCAACGCCGCCTGGTTCACCAACAGCGGCTCAAAATACAGCTGCGGCAAATCACAATAGCGCGACGGGCTGGCCATTTCATGCGCGGCCCGGGCCACGGGGTGGGTTGCCCACGTGCGGATCCGGCCGAATTCCTCACCCGCCAGGCTGGTGCCGTATACGTGCTCACCCATCTGGTCCTGAGGCGTGGCCAGGGCCTTTGCCGCCTCTTCCAGACCCAGGTCGCGCATGATCTCCATGGTGCGCTGGTTGGTGATGTGCGAACGCGGCCCCGGCGAGGTGGCCGGATACTTGTTGATCACCAGATTGGGAATTCCGCTATTCGCCAGCAGCAGTCCAGCCAGCGCGCCAGCCGGGCCCGCGCCCACGATCAACACCTCGGTTTCAATAGTCGTCATCATAATGTCTCCGCTTGTCGTTTTATAGGGCGCCGCTGGCGCCGCATTGGTCTTGCCTTGCTTGACCTCGCCGTGAACGGCGAGGCGTGGGCGTGTGATCAGGGGTATTGCGCCGCATCGAGCAGGAAGTCGGTCACCACGCGCGTGAACAGCGCCGGATACTCCATCATGGCCCAGTGGCGGCAGTGAGGCAGGAAGTAGGCGCTTGCGTTTTCCAGCAGCTCAAGGAAGCGCACGTTCTCGTGCAGCGGCACGACCAGATCGTCCTTGCCCGCAAAAATCAGACTGCGTGTTTTCACCGCGGCAATGTCCGCTTCTTCATAGTGCAGTCCGCCTTGCTGCTTCACCCACTTCATCGTGGCGTGATAGGCCGCGCGCCGCGCCGGATCAACAGACAGCTCGTAGCGGTACGTCAACAGCTCCTCGGACATGTTCAGCTGGGGATTGGCCAGCACCGCCACAATCCTGCGCATGCCTTCCAGCGTGTAGTCATAGTCCACCACCGGCGCAAGCGCGGCGTCGAGCTTGCGGTTCAGGCCCGCGCTGCCCATCAGGACGATGTTCTTGACCAGATCGGGGCGCTGCATTGCCACGCCCAAAGCCGTGGCGCCGCCCATCGAGTTGCCGACGATGTTGACCGGTCCCAGCCCCAGACCCTCGATCAAGGCGATGGCCTGTTCATTTCTGGCCGCCTGGGTATAGGCAAACATGTCAGGGCTGGGCGCATCCGAGCGGCCAAAGCCGACCAGATCCATGGCATACACATGCATGCGTTGCGCAAACAGCGGAAAACAGATTTCCCAGTTGCCCACCGAGTCCGCGCCCGCGCCGCCGCCATGGATCAACAAGACCGACTCGCCCGCCCCGGCTTCGAAGTAATGGGTCTTGAAAGCGCCCGTTTGAAGGGTGTTACCGTTTTTCATATCGTGTCTCTTGTTTCAGTGGAATCTCAGCAGTCGGCTCAGTGCCCATGGCCCCAGTCGCTCAATTGGCCGTAAGTCCGGATTTCCCAGTTGGCGTCATCCACCACGCGGCCGCCCCACCCCAGCTCGATCAAATTGCCGGACGGCGCCTGGACATAGAAAGACACCATGTCGTCATTGGGGTGGTGGCCCAGATCCATCGCAATCGGGAAGCCCGCCGCTTTGCAGCGATCAAGCGCCAAACCCACATCATTGATATCGCTGACTTCGATCATCAGGTGGTGCAGCCGTTTGGGCACCGGAATCTGGGCCGTGGCCAGCGAGTGATGGCGGCCCGTTCGGGTATGCATGAAGGTGGCGTCAACGTCGATGACGCCACGCGGTGTTTCAAGCGGTGCGCGGATAAAGTCCGTCACACGCAAGCCCAGCGCATCCTGGCAGAAACGCAAGGTTTCCTGATAGTTCTTTGCCACCACCAGAATGTGGCCCAGGCCAAGCGAACCGGTCACGAAGCGCCCCTTCAGCACCGATGAAGCAAACGGCTCCACGGCATAGGCCGGGCCAAAGGCAAACTCGTGCCGCAAGCCGTTCGGGTCCTCACAGCAGTAGGCCTTTTCCACCCGCCGCTGCGCGACGAGTTCATTGCTGCACCGCGTGATCGTCAATCCTTTGTCCACGGCATTGTTGACAAAGGTTTCCAGCTCGCTTTCCGTCTTGAACAGCCACCCGACATAGTCCAAATCGTCATCGTCGCTTTTTTCCAGCACGATGCGCTGCGCGAGCTCATCCAGCCGAAGCGCAAGCCGCTCGCCAGGCACTTCGCAGCCCAACTGCATGCCCAGCACGTCAACCGCAAGCGCCTTCCATCGGTCCAGGTCACGAACGCCAAAGCCCAGATAGCCGAGAGAGTTGATTTCCGCCACCACACGTCTCCTATACAGTTTTATTGAATCCAGCCGGTCTGCAACCGGATGGATTCATTCTGTTGGCGTGGCGGATTCGGATCTATCGGATTCTTGTCGGCACCTATCGGTTTCTTGTTATTTTTAGTGGCAACGCCGGGTTGTGGAAGGCAGTTCGCCAAAGTAGCGTTTGTAGTCGGCGGAGAAACTGCCGAAATGGTGAATGCCCACGGCGGTGGCTATCTCAGCCACCGTCTGGCAAGGCGAGGCCGCCTGCAACAACTGCCTTGCCCGCTCCAGCCGGAAGCGCTTCAAATACGCCATCGGCGACACGCCATGATGCTGTTTGAAGGCGGAGTAGAGCGTCTTCATTCCCGCGCCGGACGCACGAACCAGCATATCAAGGGACAGCGCATCCGCATGGCACCGCTCAATATGGCGCTCGGCACGCAGCAGATAAGCAGGCCGTTCCTGTTCGCAGCCCGGCTTCAGCATAGTGGAGTAGGAATGCGCCAGTCCCGTCAGCATGGTCAAGGCAAGCATGCTTTCCAGCGGCGGCAACAAATAGGCGGCGCGGAAACGGAACATCGGATCATCGGCTTCCTGACAAAGCTGCCTGATGGCGCGCCCCAAACTGGCCAGTTCCGGCTTGTCCATGCAGACGGGACCGGCAAAGTGGAGCGGCCGGTGCAAGGGTTGGCCAATCAACCGGGCCAGCTCACCTTCAAGAAAGCGGCGGTCAAGCCGCACGATGAGCTTTCGGCAGTCTTCCGAATGCAGCAGACGCAACGGCGCATCCGGGTTGATCAGGGCGGCGCTCTGCGCATCCACTGTCCGGCGGACGCCCCCCGCGTCAACGTCGAGCTGTCCATCCAGCACCCACTGCAGGTAGTAGGCGTCTTCGGGCGCCTGCGCAGCCACCAGCGCCTCGACACCGAACCGGAGGCTGGACAAGCCAACCCGCCGCAGCGCGCAATGATGGAGAGAGCCGCGGCCAGCCTGCCCCGGATCACGGACATGCAATTGGTGTTTGGCGATTCTGGCGAACGCCTGGGCCGACACTTGTTCCGGACAGGCGTCCGTCAATAAACGATGTCTTCCCAGAATGGCAGTGTCCATGGTTGTCTCCAGGAGTAGGCACGCATGGATTGCATGGCTTTATTTTTCTACTGAACAAGGACCTGACAACCACTCTACTGAACGGGACGACGCGTTTCCATAAAGCTTCGCGATAGGGCGTATTGCTCTCACGAATACGCGACAACGCAACGGCGAAGAAAAACGCCGCGCTAACCCAGCCGTTCGCGCATGCCTTCCTCCTGAAAGAGCGCTGCGATCCGCTGCCGCAGCCATTGACTGGCCGGATCACGGTGATAGCGCGCATGCCAGAACAGTCCCGCTTCGATTTTTGGCAGCGGTATCGGATGCGGCATGAAGGCCAGCTTGAAGTGCCGGGCGCTGCGCTGTGCGAACGGCTCGGGCACGGTCGCCAGCAAATCCGACGGCTCCAGAATGTCCGCCAGGGCGACGATGTGCGGCACGGTCAGACGGATGTTCCGCTGGATGCCCGCTTGCCGGATGGCTTCCTCGGCCCGCCCCATGCCGGCTTCGATCGAACGGGTCAAGACATGCTCCGCATCGATGAAGGCACGGCGCGGGTCATTGGCGCTTGCGATCGGATGGCCTTCACGGAACAGGCACACGTAGTCGAGCGTAAACAAAGCACGGCGGTGAATATCCGCCTGCAGCTCGGGCAAGTACCCAAAGGCAAAATCGATCGCGCCGGATTCCAGTTCCGCTTTCAGACTCACGGCAACACTGCGCACAACGGAAAAACTCAAGCCGGGCGCGTCAGCCCGCATCGCGGCCATCAGGCGCGGCATGAAGTGGATTTCGCCAATGTCGGTCATCGCAAAGGTGAAATGCCTGCGGCTGTGCCGCGGGTCGAAGCTCGGCGGCTGCAACATCGACTCATGGATCAGCGCCAACGCATTCGCCACCGGGCCCGCCAGATGATCGGCCAGCGGGGTCGGCTGCATGCCGCGCGGTGTCCGCACAAACAGCTCATCATCCAGCAAACGCCGCAGGCGGCGCAACGCGCCGCTCACCGCGGGCTGGGACAGCCCCAGATGGTCGGCGGCCAGGGAAACCTGACGGTCCTGGTATAGCTGGTTGAAAACCGTCAGCAGATTCAGGTCAAAATGGGAGAGATTCATGGAGCATCCTCAGCGAACGGGCCCGCCCGCCCCCAAAACGGAGCAGCACGTCCCTGCATGATACGGATCACGAAAAAGCCATGCAGCAACAAGGTGATCGGGTTTACCAGCGCACGGCCACCGCGTTTCCCATGAGAATGATTCCCTCGTGCAACAAACACCACAACCTTTGATGCCAGCCCCGTTAATAATGGTTCTCATTTAGTGCCAAATCGTTATAATTTCCCCATCATTTCAATTACTAAAGCACTTACGCATTGATGGAGAAGGCACCGTGACCCCGCTACGCACGCTCGCAGCATCGCTATTTACCGTTCTGGCCACCACCACCGCTGTTCAGGCGGCGGACTCGATCACGATTTACTCATCGCGGATTGAACAGTTGATCAAGCCGATCCTGGATCAATACAAGAAGGAAACCGGCGTTGAGGTCAAGATGCTGACGGACAACGGCAATGCTTTGATCGAGCGGCTGGCCGCGGAAGGCGCAAGCACGCCCGCTGACCTGCTGATCACGGTGGACGTCGGCAACCTGTGGCGCGCCGCGGACCGCGGTCTGTTGCGGCCCACGGACTCCGCCACCATGCAGGCCAATGTGCCCGCCTCGATGCGCGCGCCGGATGGCAGCTGGTATGGCTTGTCCCGCCGCGAACGCACCATTTTCTTTGACCCCAAGAAAGTGAAGCCCGAGCAGCTGTCCACCTATGAAGACCTGGCGGACCCGAAATGGAAAGGCCAGCTCTGCCTGCGCACCAGCAAGCAAACCTACACGCAGTCCCTGACGGCCATGCTGCTGGAGCAGCACGGCAAGGAGCGCACCGAGGCCATCGTCAAAGGCTGGGTCAACAACCTGGCCACGGACGTCTTCACCAGTGACGCCCGCCTGCTGGAAGCCATGGCCGCTGGCCAGTGCTCGGTCGGTATTGCCAATACCTACTACTACGGCCGCCTGATCAACCGCAACGCGGACTTCAAAGACAAGGTCACCCTGTTCTGGGCGAACCAGTCGGAGGGCCAGGGCGGCGTGCACGTGAACCTGTCGGGCGGCGGCGTGACCAAGCATGCCAAGAATCCGGAAGGCGCGCTGAAGTTCCTGGAATGGATCTCTTCGGAAAAAGCGCAAGCCGGTTATACGCAAGGCACGTTCGAGAGCCCCGTCAATGCCAAGGTCACGGCTGATCCCATCGTGACGGCATGGGGTACGTACAAGCCCAATACCATCAACGCGGCAGCCGTTGGCCGCCAGCAACCCGAGGCCATCCTGCTGCTCGACCGTGTTGGCTACCGTTAAGCATTTTTCACGCGGATCGCTGTATGCATTGCCCATTGCACTGCTCACGGCGATTCCGCTGCTGGTCATTCTCAGCTATTTTCTGCTGCCGCAACCTGAAGTCTGGAAGCACCTGAGCGAACATGTGCTGCCGCGCGTCATCGTCAATACCGTGACTCTGCTCGCGGGCGTGACGGTCGGGGTTCTGCTGCTCGGGGTGTCGCTGGCCTGGCTGACCGCCGCCTGTGAGTTTCCCGGGCGGCGCTTCTTTTCGTGGGCGCTGATGCTGCCGCTGGCCATCCCCGCCTATGTGCTCGCTTTCGTGCTGGTGGGCATTCTGGACTTTTCCGGTCCGATTCAGAGCTGGATCCGGGACTACTACCCCGGCACCGTCCGTTTTCCAAACGTCCGGACCAGCACCTGGGCCGTCATCACCGTCATGACGCTGGCCTTCTATCCCTATGTCTACCTGCTGGCCCGCAATGCCTTCCGCACGCAAGGGCAACGCGCGATGGAAGCCGCGCAAACACTGGGTCTGTCGCGGACGCGCGCTTTCTTCAAAGTCTCGGTGCCAATGGCCCGTCCGTGGATCATCGGCGGCCTGACGCTGGTGCTGATGGAAA
>Ga0172382_10000438_pt1 | contig 78276 bp, 63 predicted proteins | sample Leawel138RmetaG_FD_122245 | JGI IMG/M metagenome (GOLD analysis project Ga0172382, IMG submission 122245) | Leachate microbial communities from a municipal landfill in Southern Ontario, Canada - Leachate well 138R metaG | ecosystem: Engineered > Solid waste > Landfill > Unclassified | place...
AGAAAACAGGACTCTGTGTCCCTGTAACTTAGGGATAAATGTGTGCATGAGCCGTATACGAGGCCCGTACGTACGGTTCTGTGAGAGGGATGAGGCGGCGACGCCTCACCCTACTCGATGTTGCTGTGTCCGTGCTGAATACGGGTTGCCGTTACGAGTGTCTTTGTTGCGGGAGCTGAACAATCTACACCTCGGGGTAGAGGCTTTCCGCTTTGCTGGCCGGCTGCTCTTCTGCTTCGCGTCTCTGGCTCTGGATCACCATGCGCACGGCCCGCCAGAGGGGCTTGCCACGCCAGTGGTGGCGTGCGCGGCCGAACAGGCAGGCGTTGAGCTCGTCCAGCGCTTCTTCCAGCTCGAGGTGGTTGTGGCTGAGGCCGATCAGGCCGTCGCTGTGCTGCTGTCTGGCCCATAGCTCCAGCGCTTTGCGTGCTTCTGCTGGACGGTTGGTACGGCAGGCGGCTTGCAGGTCGGCCAGGGGGTTGCCTTGCTGCTCATCGTCGAACTGTTCTTCGGTCTCGGTCAATTGATACTCGGCCAGCACCTGGCGGGTACGGCGCAGCTGATACAGGCTGGCGAGCAGGGCGAGAATGAGCAGGGCGCAGCCCAGTTGCCAGGGCCAGAGCAGGGTGGGCTCGCTGGCGGCATAGTCGATCGGTGCGTTGCTTGCACCGGCGAAGTCGTTGCCCCGGCTGACGTTGAGCACGACGCTATCCAGTCGAGTGGTTTCCAGTCGATCTTCTGCGGTATTCCACCAGTTCACCAGAATCGGCGGCAGGGTATAGGAGCCTTCCTGCAGGGCAACCAACGCCGCGCTGTCATGGCGTACGCTGCGGACGCCGGTATCGCTGAGGTCGGTATGCAACTGGGGTTGGTCGGTATACTGGCGTAGTTGCTCGGCAGGATCGGTATCGGTGCTGAGGCTTTGCAGTGCCGGGAGCTGGCTGGCATTGAGCCCATCGGCGCTGAGGGTCAATGTGCGGGTCAGGGGCTCACCGCTGAGCAGATCGATGCCGGGATCGGGCTGCCAGGTCTGGGTCAGGCTCAGGCTTTTTGCGGGTATCCAGGGCGCGCCGGCAGGATAGCTGTCGGGGATGGGTTTGACCTGCAGACCGATGCTCGGTGAGCGAACCTGTATCAGCTTGCCGTTGCGAATGCTCGAGCGACCATTGCTGCCCGGCTGCAAGGCTGTGGCACTGAATAGCTGTGAGGGGATCTCCAGTGTGCCGCTGTGCTGCGGGAATAGTGCATAGCGCACCTCAATGACGCCGTGGCGTACGCCGTTGTTCAGCCGTTCAAAGTTGCGTGGCGGGCCAAGGCTTTCTACCCGGGCGTTGGGAATGTCGAGGCCACTGAGGGTGGAATCGTCGAACAGCGATACAGAATGATAGATGCGTAAGGTAAGCAGCACCTGGGCCTGGACGTAAGGGGTTTCGATGTCCACTTCGCTGTCGATGAATACCGGGGCCAGTTGCGCGCTCTGATCGGCAGCGGCCTGCGCAGCGGACAGCACATGCAGGCTGATGGGCTGGCTGCTGACACTGCCGAGACTGATCGGTGGGATAACCAGAAAGCCGGTACGCAGCGGGACGAGGGTGACTACCCAGCGGGTTACCGGCGTGGTTCGCCCGTCTATCTGGCTGACCAGACTCAATTGACGCGTACGCTGAACATCAAAATGCTCGGCCAGCGGGGTGAGATCCAGTTCGCTGAGACGTCCGGCGCTGGGTGTTTCCAGTGTCAGTTCCAGGCTTTCCCCTTCAACCAGACGGGTGCGATCGACACTGGCTTCCAGCGTGGCGTGAGCCAAGGGGCTGAGCAGGGTCAGCAGAAAAATGACCAGCAATCGAATCATGGGGTAGCGTCCTGTTGCTGTAAGTGCTGATAGAGGAACTTGCGGCGCAATAGCTCGGCCGGATCATCCGGAATATCCAGCAGCCATTGATTCAGTGCCTGTTGGCGCTCCTGCTCGTTGCGCTGCTGGCTGGCGGCAGTCTGGCTGTTACCATCATTGCTGTCCGCATCGGTGGCCGGGGCTGCACCGATGGCGCTCTGTTGCGCCGCTGATGAGCCGCTGCCGTCAGCGGCGGCCGCCCCAGTGATATTGCCCGTTGTGGCTGGATCCATACCCGGTTCCTGCGCATTCGGGCTGTCAGTCTCGTTGGGCGGGGTGGCGGAAGAGGGCGCAGCTGCCCGGTTGGCGCCTTGGCTGGCGTCTCCCTGGTCATTCCGGGCTTGCTCGGTCTCGTCCTGCTGCGCTTGTTCGCGCAACTGCTCCAGATAGTCCTCGATCAATTTGCGGTTCTGCCGCGCCGCGTGGTGATCAGGCGCCATGGTCAGGGTGTGCTCATAGGCTTCCAGTGCGGCCTGGTAGTCACCGGCCATGGCCAGCGCGGTGCCCCGATTGAAATGATGCTCAGGTTGATCGGGTTGTGCCTGCGCCAGCTCCGCCCAGGCGGCAGCGGCCTGAGGATAATTCCCGGCCTGGTAGAGCGCCCAGCTGCGCCAGTTGGGGTCGCTGAAGCGATCAGCGGCCTCTGCGGGCTGGTCATTTTCCAGCAGTTGCATGGCCTGCTGATCTGCCCGTTGCCAGAGATCGGCCCAGTTGAACGCCTGTGCATCGGTTGGCAGTAAAGCTGCACAGAGCAACAGGCCCAGCCAACCGCGCCGAGCACCAAGGGCGGCGATGGGCAGCAGCAGAAGAACCAGCCAGTGGCCCTGATCAGTCAATAGTCGCCGCTCGCTGGCTACGCTGACGCTGCCTGCCTGCAGCGGTTGCAAGAGATAATCCAGATCACGATTGCCGATGCTGATGTCGTGATAGCGCACGCCGTGCTGCCGGGCCAGGCTGGACAGCTGCTGGCTGTTAAGGCGCGGTAGAAGAATGCGACCCTGGGCGTCGCGTAGAAAACCGCCCTCGGCCAGGGGTACCGGGGCGCCTGAGCGGGTACCGACGCCCATGATGGACAGCTGCGAGCCCAGTTCAGCAGCCTGCTCAGCCAACTGTTGTTGCCCTTCGTCATCCAGCCCGCTGGTGAGCAGCAGGATATGGCTGCTACGGCGTGGGCGTTGTTCGATTGCCTGCCTGGCCAGCGTCAGCGCGGGGCCTACAGCCTGGCCATCCACCGGCATGATGGACGGATCCAGCGCGTTGAGCAGGTTGGTAAGGGTGGCGTGATCAGTGCTCAGTGGCGTTACCCGGTGGGCACTTCCCGCATAGACGATTAATGACAGCTGGCTGTCGGCATAATCATGGATCAAGGTGCGGATCTTGAAGCGCGCGCGTTCCAGTCGGTCGGGTGTCAGATCGTTCGACATCATGTTGCGGGACAGATCGAGTACGATCACCAGGGCGTTATCGTCCACCCGCCGGGTTTCGGCTGAGGTTTCCAGCGCGGGGCCTGCCAGTGCGACTATCAGCAGCAGCCAGGTGCTGCCCAGCGCGAGAAAGCGCAGCTTATGACCGCCACTTGGGTGACGGTGCAACAGCCAACCTTGCAGCGGGCGCGGCAACCATTGCTCCCAGGCTGAACGCCGCCAGCCGTGGCGGTACAGCTGCACCAGTAATACCCCGGCTGGAAGCAGCGCAAGCAGCCACCATGGGCGGATGAAGGTGAGGCTCAGCAGCTCAGTCATGTTGTCGACTCCGCCGCACTACCATGGTGGATAAAGTCATGCTCAATAGCAGCGCCAGGCCAAGCGGCCACATGTATAACGGCGTTGCCTGGCGGTCAGGCAGGCCGACCCGCAGGGTGGGTTCCAACTGGTCGAGCCGCTGATAAATGATGCCCATGTCTTCGGCGGTGCGCGCCCGGAAGTATTCGCCACCGGTGAGGTGTGCGATCTCCCGCAGGCCATGCTCGTCCAATTCGATGGACGGGTCAGATTGCAGGCCGAGGAAGCTGAAAGCACCGCTCTGCGGCGTCACGTCTGCACCTATGCCGATGGTGAAGATACGAATCTGATGTTCAGCGGCCAGACGTGCGGCGCGTAACGGGCTGACGCTGCCCGCCGTATTGGCACCGTCGGAAATCAATATCAGCACGCGACTTTGCGCAGGCTCCGCCTGTAAGCGCTTTATCGACAGGCCGATGGCATCACCAATGGCGGTTTCCCGGCCGGCCAGGCCGATAAAACTGTCATCCAGCCAATCGGCAATGGCCTGGCGATCATGGGTCAGCGGTGCCTGCACATAAGCCTGGCTGCCGAACAATACCAGTCCCAGCCGATCACCGCGTCGGCGTTCAATAAAGTCTCCGAGCAGCTCCTTGACCAGCGTCAGGCGATTGACCTGCTGACCATTCAGCTGCATGTCCCTGAACTCCATGCTTCCGGACAGATCCACGGCCAGCATCATATCCCTGCCGCTGGAGGCGGTGGGCAGGGCATCGCCCAGCCATTGCGGGCGGGCGGCAGCGCAGACCAGCAGCAACCAGACCAACAGATAAGGCCAGCGGCGTCCGGCGCTGTTGCTCTGCGGAGACAGCGCCTGCAGCGCCTGCAATCGGCTGATGAACGTCACCTGTAACGCTGCGCTGCGCGTTTCGGCAACCGGCAACCAGCGGCGGTACAGCCAGGGCAGTGGCAGTAACAGAAAGCACAGGGGCCAGTGGAATTCAAACATGGTCGTGCCGTGTCCGCGGGCGCAACGCCTTGAGCAGGGCCTGACGCTGGGCGTCGCTTAAAGAAACATCCGGGCGATACAGGTCGGCGGCCAGTGGTTGGAGTACTGCCCGCTCTGCGGAGGGATGCTGACTGCACAGATAGTCCAGCCAGGCTTCACCATGCAGGCGGGTGGCAGGCTCATCGCCGCGCTGCTTGAGTTGCTGCTTCAGGCGGATATTGATTTCAGTCAGCCACTGGTTGGCTGGCAGCTCCACAGGAATATCAGCAAAGGTATCCAGGCGGATATGTCGGCGCCGCTCCCTTCTCTGTCTGGCCAATCGTTGCAGCCACGGCAGCAACAGCGCCAGTATTACTAACAGGCCGGCAACGATCCACCAGCCGGGTGCGGGCGGCCACCAATGGACAGCAGGTGGTGCGGTGGGGGCGATCAATTGCTGATGCAGCGACTCCATCAGCTCTGCCTCCGCGCATGCATGACCAACATCTGTTGCAGCTGGGTGACGGCGCTGCGGCTGGTATCCAGCGGCTGTAAACCACAGCGCAGGTGGCTCGCGAGTTTCTGCCAGGCCTGTTGTCGGGCCAGGAACTGTCCGGCCCAGGCTTCGCGCAGCGCGTTACTGGTGGTATTCAGCGTCACGCGCTGGTCGCCCTGGATAAACTCCAGCGCCGGGCTGCTGGGTAGACTGGCTTCCAGCGGGTCATGCAGTGGCAGCAACACCACGTCATTGTGCGCACCCAGTGCGGTCAGCAAGGGCAGGCTGGCCTCATCAATGGCCGCGTGGTCACACAGCAGATACAGCAGGCTGCCGGGGCGAATGATTTCGCGGCTGCGGCGCAGTGCCATATTCAACGGTTCGCCGGGCGCGTCGTTGGTCTCTGGGGACAGCGCATGATTGCCCTGGAGCAGTAACCCGAGCAGTTGCAGGATGGCCCGACGGCTGCGGCGGGGGCGCACTTCATGACAGCCGGCAGTGCCGAAGACCATACCGCCGATCCGGTCGTTGTGAGCCAGCGCCATCCAGGCGATCAGTGCTGCGGCTTCGGCGGCCAGTACCGATTTGAAATGCTGGCGTGTACCAAAGAACAGCCGGGCGCTCTGCTCGCAGAGAATGAAGACCGGTCTTTCCCGCTCTTCGTTGAACACCTTGGTGTGCGGCTTGCGGGTACGCGCGGTGACGCGCCAGTCGATATTGCGGATGTCGTCACCCGGCTGGTACTGACGCACCTGGTCAAAATCGATACCCCGCCCACGCAGGCGTGACAGCTGACGGCCGGTCTGCTGCCGGGACTGCATCAGCCGCAGGGAGGAGGGCAGGTCGTGACAATAGCGGCGCATGTCCAGCAGCGCATCCAGCGTAGTGTAAGCCGCGGGATTATCCATGGTGGCTAGACCACCGCGACAGATTCAAGTAACAGAGTAATGGCGCGGTCGGCATCAATACCTGCCGCTTCGGCCTCGAAGCTGAGAATCAATCGATGGCGCAGCACGTCATGGACGATGGCCTGCACATCTTCCGGGCTGACAAAATCCCTGCCTGCCAACCAGGCGTGGGCGCGGGCGCAGCGATCCAGCGCAATGGTGCCGCGCGGGCTGGCCCCCATCTGTATCCATTCAGCCAGCTGAGGGTTGTACAGTTCGGGGCGGCGGGTGGCCATGATCAATTGAATCAGGTACTCCTCCACCGCCTCGGCCATGAATAAAGCCAGGACTTCCTGGCGGGCCGCGAGGATACTGGCCTGGCTGATGCGTTCGGCAATGCGCGGCTCGAACCCTTTGGCCTCGCCCCGGGCGAGATGCAGAATCTGCCGCTCCAGGGCGGCATCCGGAAAACCAATCAGGACATGCATGAGAAAGCGATCAAGCTGGGCTTCGGGCAGCGGGTAGGTGCCTTCCTGCTCGATCGGGTTCTGGGTGGCCATGACCATGAACAGCTCGGGTAATGGCCAGGTTTCCCGGCCAATACTGACCTGGCGTTCGGCCATGGCTTCCAGCAGGGCGGATTGGACTTTTGCCGGCGCACGGTTGATTTCGTCGGCCAATATAAGATGATGGAAGATCGGGCCCTGCTGGAAACTGAAACTGGCGGTCTCGGGTCGGTAGATTTCAGTACCGGTGATGTCCGCTGGCAGCAGATCAGGGGTGAACTGGATGCGATGGAAGTCCGCCTCGATCGCCTCGGCCAGCGTCTTGATCGCCTTGGTCTTGGCCAGGCCGGGCGCGCCTTCTACCAACAGGTGGCCGCCGGCGAGCAGACAGATCAACATGCGGTCAATCAACTGTTCCTGACCGAAGATCTGCTGGGTCATGAAGCTCTTCAGTTGCAGCAATGATGCACGGTGGGGCATGAGGTCTTCCTTTAGGCACCAACATTCGTCATACGATGGGGCTACTTTACCGAAAACCGTCCCATCTGGACTAATCTGGAATCAAATCCGGACATATTTATACCGATGCGTGATGTACGCGCGGTTACGGGAGTGTATTCATGGGTTCTATCGTCGCCAGTAGCAAGGCGGAGTTTCAACAGCTTCTTCAACAACGCCTGCAGGAGCTGGTCGCGCCAGAGGAGCAGCAAGCGGTTGCGCTGTTTGCTGAGGACTTCTTTGGTATTACCACCCTGGCAGAACTGCGGACTCGCCAGGACAGCGATCTGCTGGGCAGTCTGTTATCCGGTTGGCGTCTGTTGCAGCAATTTGACCGCGCCGGAACCAGGCTGCAGGTGTTCAATCCGACCGTGGAAACCCATGACTGGCAGTCGCCGAACACCATCATCCAACTGATCCATGCGGATGTGCCATTTCTGGTTGATTCGGTACGCATTGAGCTGCAACGCCAGGGCCATGCCATCCACTGCCTGCAGAACAGCCTGTTCAAGGTGTCGCGGGATACGGAGAACATGCTGGTACAGATTCATCCGGTTGGCGCTGAAGGAGCGGGGTTGGTGAGCGAATCGGTCATGCATATCGAGATCGCTCATTGCCAGTCGCCGGCGGCCTTGAACGAGGTGCATGCGGGTCTGCAGGAAGCGTTGCAACAGGTCGAGAAGGTGGTGGCGGACTTTCCGGCAATGCGCCAGCAGACGGAGCAGTTGATCAGCCGATTGAATGACGCGGACTTTGAGTGGTTCGATGGCGCTGAACGGCAGGAGGCATCGGCTTTCCTGCAATGGTTGCTGGACGACAACTTCACCTTCCTTGGCTATGAACGCTTCGCCATTGTTGATGGGCAGTTGCAGCAGGATGATCAGGCCCGGCAGGGGTTGGGTGGCACTGCGCCGTTGCCCTGCGAGGCGGGCGAGGGTCGTCTCACTGACGAGGTGTTGAAGTACCTCTGTGATCCAATGCTTTTGTCATTCGCCAAGGCGCTGCAGATCAGTCGCGTACACCGCGCAGCCTATCCCGATCATGTCTCCATTCGCGAAGTGGACGCCGACGGCAAGGTGGTATTGGAGCATCGGTTCTGCGGCTTCTATACCACCCGCGTTCATGCGGCCGACGTCACCAGTATTCCCTGGCTGCGGCGCAAGGTGGAGCAGGTGCGTCACGATGCCGGCTTTGCCCGCGGCAGTCATCTGTACAAGCAACTGACCCAGATCCTGCAGGAGTTGCCCAAGGATGATCTGTTCCAGGTATCGCTGGAGCAGTTGGGCGAGACGGTGCTGGGTATCATGCAGATTCAGGAGCGCAATCTGATCCGGCTGTTCCTGCGTCGCGGCAACTATGGATGCTTCTATCACTGTCTGGTCTATGTGCCCAGGGATGTCTATTCCACCGCCATCCGCCAGACCATTCAACAGGTATTGATGTCCCGGTTGCAGGCCTCCCATAGCGAATTCTGGGCCTATTTCTCCGACTCCAAACTGGTGAGGGTGCAATTCATTCTGAATGTGGATCCGACCTGTCCGCTGGAAATCGATGCGGCGGAGCTGGAAGAAGTGGTCATTCAGGCCTGTCGCAGCTGGCATGACGAGCTGGCCGAGCGCCTGCAGGATGCGCTGGGTGAAGCTCGGGCCCATGAGTTGCTGGCACAGTTCGGCGCTGGTTTCCCGCCGGGGTACAGCAACCGGTTTATCCCGGCCAAGGCGGTGGTCGATCTGCAATACCTGCGTGGGCTGGATGCTGATAATCCGTTGGCGATGAGCTTCTACCAGCGGCTGGACAGCCACGCCGGTCAGTTGCACTGCAAGCTGTACCACTTTGGCGATTCGCTACCCTTGTCGGATGTCATGCCCATTCTCGATAACCTCGGGCTGCGGGTGTTGGGCGAGTTCCCATTCCAGATTACCCGCGACGACGGGCAGACTTTCTGGGTGCATGACTTTGTGTTCTGCAATGGTCTTGATGCGCAGATGGACATTGCCGACGTCAACGAGCTGTTCCGCGAGGCATTTACCGCTGTCTGGACTGGTCAGGCCGAGAACGACAGCTTCAACCGATTGATTCTGTTGGCGGGGATTGACTGGCGTGAAGCGGCATTGCTGCGGGCGCTGGCGCGTTATATCAAACAGATCCGCATGGGTTTTGAGCTGCCCTATATCGCCAGCACCCTGGCTAGCCATGCGCCCATTGCGCGGGAGCTTGTGCGCTTGTTCAAGACGCGCTTCTTTCTCGCGCGCAAGGCTTCGGCCGGTGAGCTGGAGGGCAAGCTGGAGCAGGCTATTCTGAGTGCGCTGGATGGCGTTGCGGTACTCAACGAGGATCGCATCCTGCGGCGCTACCTTGATCTGATCAAGGCGACCTTGCGTACCAACTTCTATCAGAATGACAGCGATGGACAGCCCAAGGATTACATCAGTCTGAAGTTTGATCCTTCGGCTGTTCCCGAGCTGCCGTTGCCGCGGCCCATGTATGAAATCTTCGTCTACTCGCCGCGGGTTGAGGGCGTGCATCTGCGGGGCGGCAAGGTGGCCAGGGGTGGTCTGCGCTGGTCTGACCGTGAAGAGGATTACCGCACCGAGGTGTTGGGGCTGACCAAGGCTCAGCAGGTGAAGAACGCGGTGATCGTCCCGGTCGGCGCCAAGGGCGGCTTTGTACCGCGTCGCCTGCCTCAGGAAGGTGGACGGGACGCTGTGCAGCAGGAGGCTGTGGCCTGTTACCGCATCTTTATCCGCGGTCTGCTGGATGTGACTGACAACCTGGTGGATGGTCAGGTAGTACCGCCAGCTCAGGTGATCCGTCACGATGGTGATGATTATTATCTGGTGGTGGCCGCCGACAAGGGCACCGCCGGTTTTTCTGATATTGCCAATGGCATTGCCGCCGATTACGGCTTCTGGATGGGCGATGCCTTTGCCTCCGGTGGCTCGGTCGGCTATGACCACAAGGGCATGGCGATCACCGCCCGGGGGGCGTGGATATCGGTGCAGCGGCATTTCCGCGAACTCGGTGTGGATGTGCAGCGCGATCCGGTCAGCGTGATCGGTATTGGCGATATGAGCGGGGATGTGTTCGGCAACGGCCTGCTGCGCTCCCGTTCGGTACGTCTGCTGGCCGCCTTCAACCACCTGCATATCTTCATTGATCCGAATCCCGCGGATGCCGAGCGCAGTTTCGAGGAGCGCCAGCGGTTATATGATCTGCCGCGTTCCGGCTGGGCAGATTACAACCCGGATCTGATTTCCGAGGGCGGCGGGGTCTTCTCCCGCCAACTCAAGCAGATCAAGCTGACGCCGCAGATCAAGGAGGTGTTTGATATTGCTGAGGATCAGCTGACACCCACCGAGTTGATCAATCGGCTGCTCAAGGCGCCGGTGGATCTGCTCTGGAATGGGGGTATCGGTACCTATATCAAGGCGTCCAGCGAAAGCCATGCGGACGCTGGCGACAAGGCCAACGACGGTTTGCGCGTCGATGGCAATGAAGTCCGCGCCAGGGTCATAGGCGAGGGTGGCAACCTCGGCATGACGCAACGGGGACGCATCGAGTATTGCCTCAACGGCGGGGCAGCCAATACCGACTTCATTGATAATGCCGGCGGGGTGAGTTGCTCCGACCAGGAGGTCAATATCAAGATTCTGCTCAACCAGCTGGTGGCGGCGGGTGACATGACCCTGAAGCAGCGCAACAGTCTGCTGGTGGACATGACCGACGATGTTGCCGCGCTGGTGTTGCGCAGTAACTACAAACAGACCCAGGCCATCAGTCTGGCGCAGAATCAGACTGCTGAAGCGCTGGTTGAATACCGCCGTTTTATCAGCAGCATGGAGGCCAGTGGCAAACTCAGCCGTGAACTGGAAGCCTTGCCCGAGGATGACCAGTTGGCGGAGCGCGCCGGCAAAGGGCAGGGATTGACCCGGCCCGAGCTGGCGGTGCTGGTGAGCTATGCCAAGGCGGATCTGAAGGAACGTCTGGTCGCGGCGGATGAGCTGGACGATGCCTGGCTGGAGCGCGAGCTGGTCAGCGCCTTCCCGCCACAACTGGTAGAAGCACAAGGTGAAGCGCTGCGGCATCACAAGCTGCGCCGGGAGATTATTGCCACCCAGTTGGCTAACAACCTGGTCAACCATATGGGGGTGACCTTCCTGCGCCGATTGGAGCAATCCACCGGGGCCAGCGCCGGGCAGATCATGGTTGCCTATGTCGTGGCGCGGGACGTATTCAGGCTGATGGCGTTGTTCAAGGCTATCGAAGAGCAGGATCACCAGTTGCCGGCGAGCATTCAATTGCAACTCATGCAGGAGCTGGTGCGATTGGCCCGGGGTGCAACCCGCTGGTTCATTCGTCGGCGCGGCCCGCAGATACAGCCCGGTGCTGAAGTGGAGCACTTTGCACCGCAGATCCAGGCACTCAAAGACGGCTTCGAGGATCTGCTCGAAGGCTCGGTGCGGGCGTTGTGGCAGGATCGCGTCGATCATTACATCGCCGCAGGCGTGCCTGCCGCCATTGCTCGGCAGGTCGCAGGCACTGTGCATTTCTACACCATGCTCGGGGTAATCGATGCGGCGGATGCAACCGCTCAGCCGGTGAATAAGGTGGCGCAGGTACTCTTCACTCTGGGCAGCGAATTGCAGTTGCCCTGGCTTGGCGAGCAGATCAGTGCACTGCCGGCTGGTTCTCAGTGGCAGGCGCTGGCCCGGGAGGCCTACCGCGATCAATTGGAAAACTATCTCGTTGCGATGACGGTTGCTGCGCTGCAGGACAGTCAGCAGAATGCCTCTGCGGCGGACCAGGTGGCCGACTGGCTGCAACAGAATCAACCCATGATGCAGCGCTGGCAGACGTTGCTGAGTGATTTGCGTAGCGCCGGACAGGCTGATTTCTCGATGATTGCCGTTGCCATGCGCGAGCTGGCTGATCTGGCGAGTCCGGCCGACAGGACGGGTATGCACAACGATGCAGCAACTGATAATTGATCTGGCACTCCCCGCAGAACGTTACCTGGCCTGGTATCGGGGCCAGGCCGGCCGGGTGCTGATGCGTAGCCGCGATGGCCGCAGCATCAGTCTTCCGGCTCATCACCTGCGTCCCTTCCTGAGCCATGAAGGGGTTTACGGCAGCTTTGTCCTGCGGTTTACCGACGAGGGCAAGCTGGTGGCTCTGGAGCGGCTGGAATGAAACCAGCCAATCCGGACCATTGGCGGCGCAAGCCGTCGTGAGTTTGGCCACTTATACGGTATACTCCGCGCAGCCATTTTTAACCGGGGCATTTCGATGTATTCCAACCTGCGTTCCCTGATGTTCCGCCTGCCGGCGGAGACCTCCCATGATCTGGCGCTGGACATGATCGGTGCCGCCGGACGCCTGCGTCTGGCCTCGCGCCTGGCGCGGCCGGTAGCAGCGTATCCTGTACAGGTGCTGGGCATGACCTTTGATAATCCGGTCGGCCTTGCCGCAGGTCTGGATAAGAACGCAGTGGCGGTAGACGGTCTGGCAGGGCTGGGCTTCGGTTTTATTGAAGTCGGTACCGTTACCCCCAGACCGCAGGCGGGTAACCCCAAACCGCGTCTGTTTCGTCTGCCGGAAGCCAACGCCATCATCAATCGCATGGGGTTCAATAACCTGGGCGTGGATGCACTGATCGAGCGGGTATCCCGGGTGCGTTATCAGGGGCCGCTGGGCATCAATATCGGCAAGAATGCGGTAACACCGGTAGAGCAGGCGGTGGATGATTACCTGTACTGCCTGCGCCGGGTTTATGCCCATGCCAGTTATGTCACGGTGAACCTGTCTTCTCCGAATACGCCTGGCCTGCGTACCCTGCAATATGGGGATACGCTGAAAGTGCTGTTGGGTCAGATCAAGACATGCCAGCAACAGTTGGCCTCAGAGCAGGGACGTTATGTGCCTGTGGCCATCAAGATTGCTCCGGACATGACGCCGGAAGAACTGACGTTGGTAGCACGTACCCTGGTAGAACAGGGTATGGATGCGGTCATCGCAACCAACACAACGCTGGATAGAACGCTGGTTGAAGGCATGGAGCATGCCGATGAAGCGGGTGGGTTGTCCGGTGGGCCGCTGACCGAGGCCTCTACCGAGGTGATCCGTGTTCTGGCCGGTGAACTGAACGGTCAGATGCCCATTATTGGCGCCGGTGGCATTCTCAGCGGGGCTGATGCAGCCGCCAAGATCGCCGCGGGTGCCAGTCTGATTCAGGTATACAGCGGTTTCATCTATCGCGGACCGGAGCTGATCCGTGAATGCGTGGATGCCATCGCGGCGATGCCACGGTAATCGAGTGAAAAAGTAAGCGGGCTGAATTGAATGGCCCCCGGTGTTCCGGGGGCCTGGGCCTCGCAGGCCCGACGCTTTGAGTAAGCGCCCTGGGAGAAAAGGGGAGAGGGGATTACCCTACTGCGCGCATCTCATTGAGTCGATGCACACCTGAAATACCGGTATAACCATCCCAGTGGTCAGCTCTGCCTTCACGCCAACCGTTAATCCAGTTTTGCCGGGTAGCGCTACTGGTGAAGGGACAGGAATCTTGAGATTTGCCTTGGACGCCGTTCTGATACCCGCGCAAAAATGCTCGTTCCATCGGATCACGCTTTAGTCTTCTCATAAAGTACAGCCCTCATGTGGTATGACAGCCCGAGCCGCTATCTGCGGGTCGGGAAAGGATGCAGGACGGTTCCTGCACCCGGGCTACCGCACTTGGGCGGTGAGCCCATATTCGCTTTACCAACAAAGTACCTGAGCCTGTTGTACCCTAATGCAACAGCTTCACAAAGATCAAATTGGCATATGAAACCTGCCCTTAGAGCCTGGGGCTGCAATACAGATGTCACATAACCATGGAAATCAATCAGATGCACGACACCCTTGAATTTTTTATTACTTGCCCGAAGGGGATCGAGGGATTGCTGCTCGACGAGGTGCGGAGCCTGGGTGCCGAATCGGCCAGAGAAACCGTAGCCGGAGTGTATGCCTCCGGCACGCTCGAGCTGGGTTATCGCATCTGCCTGTGGTCTCGTCTGGCCAACCGGGTACTGCTGATCCAGCATCGCTTTGCTGCCAGCGATGCGCAGGCGTTGTATGACGGCGTTGCCAGCATCAATTGGGCTGACCATCTGGCCAGCGACGGTAGCCTGGCGGTGGATTTCAGCGGTCAGCTGGCCGGGGTGGACAATACCCATTTCGGCGCTTTACGGGTCAAGGACGCGATTGTCGACCCGCTGCGCACACCCAGCGGAGAGCGGCCGTCAGTCGACAAGAACAGTCCCCATGTGCGGGTCAATGTGCATTGCCGCAGCGGCGAGGTGCAGCTGGCGCTGGACATGTCCGGTAACAGCCTGCATCAGCGCGGCTATCGCTTGCAGCAGGGCGCCGCGCCACTCAAGGAAAACCTTGCCGCTGCGGTGCTGATTCGCGCCAACTGGCCGGCCCTGGCTGCCGAGGGAGCCGCCCTGGCTGATCCGATGTGTGGCTCTGGTACCTTCCTGGTAGAGGCCGGCCTGATGGCCGCCGACATTGCGCCCAACCTGCACCGCCAGCACTGGGGATTCAGTCGCTGGTTGCAGCATATTCCGGCCATGTGGCAGCGCCTGCTGGACGAGGCCAGACAACGGGCGGAGGCGGGCCTGGCTCGACCGCCTCTGTGGATTCGTGGTTATGAGGCGGATCCGCGCTTACTCCAGCCGCTGCGCAATAATATTCAGCGTGCTGGTCTGGGTGAGTGGATCAAGGTGTACCAGGGCGAGCTGGCTACCTTTGCCCCCAATCCGGATCGCGGCCAGACCGGACTCATCGTCTGTAACCCGCCCTATGGTGAACGTCTGGGCGATGCGGCCAGCCTGGTCTATCTGTATCAGAAGCTGGGCGAAGTACTGCGCCGGGAATGTACCGGCTGGCAGGCGGCGATCTTTACCGGTAACCCGGAGCTGGGTCGGCGCATGGGTATCCGCAGCCACAAGCAATACGCGTTGTTCAATGGCGCGCTGCCCTGCAAATTGTTGCTCATGGATTTGCAGCCGGAGCGCTACATCACCGGGACGGCGCAGCCGGAACGGGCGGAAGACGGGGCCGCACCCGCACCGCAAACTGAAGCCCGCCTGAGCGAATCGGCGCAGATGTTTGCCAACCGTCTGAAGAAGAACCTGAAAACCCTCGGCAAGTGGGCACGCCAGCAGAACATCAGTTGCTATCGGCTATACGATGCGGACATGCCTGAATTCGCGGTAGCCATCGACCTGTATGACGGCTGGGCGCATGTGCAGGAATATGCGGCACCCGCCAGTATCAGTGAAGAGAAGGCCCAGGCGCGGTTGCAGGATGTGCTGGTGGCGCTGCCCCAGGTGCTGGGTATCCCGTCCGAGCGGATCGTGCTGAAGCAGCGCCAACGCCAGGCCGGCAAGCAGCAGTACGAACGTATGGCGCGCCGGGGCGAGTTCATGACGGTGCAGGAAGGCCAGGTCAAATTGCTGGTCAATCTGACCGATTATCTGGATACCGGACTGTTTCTCGATCACCGGCCGATTCGCCTGCGCATCGCCGAAGAAGCGCAGGGCAAGCGCTTCCTTAACCTGTTCTGTTATACCGCCAGCGCCACAGTGCATGCGGCGGTCGGTGGCGCACGGCGTACTACCAGTGTAGATCTGTCGAAGACCTACCTGGACTGGGCGCGGCGCAATCTGTCGCTGAATGGGTTATCTGATTTGCATCAGTTGGTGCAGGACGATGTCATGAAGTGGCTGGCGCAGGATCGGGGGGAATATGACCTGATCTTTATTGATCCTCCGACCTTCTCCAACTCCAAGCGTCTGGACGACGTGTTTGATGTGCAGCGTGATCATGTTCAGTTGCTGGATATGGCCATGGCCCGGTTGGCGCCGGGTGGGGTGCTGTACTTCTCCAACAACTTCCGCCGGTTCAAGCTGGATGAAGGGTTGGCGGAGAAGTATCAGGTGGAGGACATATCGGCGCAGACGCTGGATAAGGATTTCCAGCGTAATACCCGGATTCATCGGACCTGGCGGTTCAGTCGCTAGCTGCCATCCCTCTCGGCTGACACCGAGCGGGAATGACGGGGTGGGAGTGCGTCATCCTCGGCGCACGCCGGGGATCCATCACATGCCAGCAAAAGGCCGGCAGGCAACCCCACGCCTGCTGCTGTTATCTAGCCTTACGGCGAGGGGGTGGATTCCCGCGTTCGCGGTAATGACGGGTGGGAGTACGTCATCCTCGGCGAAAGCCGGGGATCCATCACGCCGCAGCAAAAGGCCAGTAGGCAAACCCCACGCCCTGCTTTCATCTGGCCTTACGGCGAGGAGGTAGATTCCCGCGTTCGCGGGAATGACGGTGTGGGAGTACGTCATCCTCGGCGAAAGCCGGGGATCCATCACGCCGCAGCAAAAGGCCAGTAGGCAAACCCCACGCCCTGCTTTCATCTGGCCTCACGGCGAGGAGGTAGATTCCCGGCGTTCGCGGGAATGACGGGGTGGGAGAAGGCCGGCAGGCAACCCCCACGCCTGCTGTTTTCATCTGGGCTCACGGCGAGGGGGCAGATTCCCGCGTTCGCGGGAATGACGGAGTGGGAGAAGGCCAGCAGGCAAACCCCACGCCTGCTGTTTTCATCTGGCCTCACGGCGAGGGGATGGATTCCCGGCGTTCGCGGGAATGACGGGGTTTGAGTACGTCATCCTCGGCGAAAGCCGGGGATCCATCGGTGTTTATTGTGACGCTCAGCGGCTATCCGCTATATCCGTCGGGCCGCGGCGATAGACGTCGGTCAACACCAGATCCAGTGCCTCACGGCTGCCACCGGCTGCCGGGTGGTTGACGATGGCGGTAACCGCCCAGCTCTGACCATTGTTATCCCGGGTAATCCCGGCAATGGCGCGCACGTTACGCAGGGTGCCGGTCTTGATGTGCGCCTGGCCTGCTACGGGCGTATTGCGCAGGCGGCGGCGCATGGTGCCGTCCATGGCTGCCAGCGGCATGGATGCGACAAACTCTGCTGCGTACGGGCTGCGCCAGGCGTGGCTGAGCAGTTTGCTCATATCCCGAGCACTCATACGCTCCATACGCGATAGCCCCGCGCCATTTTCCAGTACCAGCCCGTTGGGTTGAATATCCTTGTCTGCCAGCCACTGATTGATGATGCGGGCAGCGGCCTTGTGGTCGTCCGCATCTGCGGCGCTGCGTTGCTCACGGCCAATGGTCAGGAACAACTGCCTGGCCATGGTGTTGTTACTGTACTTGTTGATGTCCCGCACCACGTCCATCAGATCGGGCGAGGTGTTGCGGGCCAGCAGGCGACCATCGGTCGGGGCTGGGCCAATACGGTTGCCACCATGGATGCGTCCGCCCATCTCATGCCACAGGGTACGGATCAGGCTGGCGGTGTAGACCGGCGCATCCAGGGCGGACAGGTAACGTTCGGCATTACAACCCTGATGCAGTGAGCCAGTCAGGGTAATGGTGGCGCGTTTGCCGTCATCCTTTACCGAATAGAGTACGTTCGGCCAGGGACAGCTCTTGGCTGCGGGCAAGAGGGTCAGCTGGTTGTCGATGGTGACTTCCGGAAGTGCCGGCTCAAGATGGGTGCGGACACCACCGGCCTCGCCAAAGGTTTTCAGCGACAGCAGCTTGAGATTGGTCAGCAGTGGATCCGGTTCGACCAGAAAGGGCCGGGTGGGATCATTGCCATCGTCCTGGAAGGAGGGCAGATCCAGCGGGAGCTTCAGGTCTGCTGGTTGCAGCACCAGGTCGCCACGCACTTCACGCACGCCGGCGGCTCGTAACTCTCTGAGCAGCAGCCACATGCGTTCCATGGTGAACTTGGGATCGCCGCTGCTACGGAAGATCAGATCGCCCTGCAGTTCCCCATTGCTGATGGTGCCGGTGCCGTACAGATCGGTCTGCCATTGATAGTTGGGGCCAAGTAGTTCAAGCGCCGCGTAGGTGGTGACCAGTTTCATGGTGGAGGCCGGGTTGACCGGATGATCAGCATTGACGAACTGAGCTATGCCCTGGCCTTCCAGTGGGATGACTGCCAGTGAGAAGGCGTCGGCTGGAATCTTGGCTGCTGACAGCGCAGAGCCGACCCGGGCCGGCAGGCTGCCGCGATCACTCTGGGCGAGGATATCGCTGCTGCTAAGGAGCCCGATAAGCGGAATCAGGCTGCAGAGAACGCTTTTTTTAAGACGCAGCATCTAAGGGTGACTCCTTGGGGATAACGGTGTGGGCTGTGGTGAGCATCCATTCCCGAAGGGACAGCCGGTTGCGGACAGGATAGCGCAAGGGCTCGAGGTAGACTAGCCGGTGGCACCCGGAAGGCGGAAAAACGCTTGGGATGTGGCTGTGGTATGAGCCGCCAGTTGTTCCAGACTCTCCGCACGGCAGCGCGCCACCATGGCAGCAACTTCCGGCAGAAATGCCGGTTCGTTACGACGGTTCTTGGGCTTGGGTGAGAGCGTGCGGGGCAGCAGCCAGGGCGCGTCGGTCTCCAGCATCAGCCGTCCGGCAGGGATATCCCGTACCAGCGGTTGCAGGTGGGTGCCGCGACGTTCATCGCAGATCCAGCCGGTAATACCGATATGCAGATCCAGATCAAGATAGCCGTACAGGGCATCCTTGTCTGCGGTGAAGCAGTGCACCACGGCAGCCGGGAGGCGGTCGCGGAAGTCGCGCAGGATGGCGACCAGGGTATCGCTGGCTTCGCGTTCATGCAGAAAGACCGGGTAACCTAGTTCGACGGCCAGCTCGAGTTGCTCTTCAAGGGCCTTGCGTTGATCAGGTCGGGGGGAGAAGTCGCGGTTGAAATCCAGTCCGCATTCGCCAATGGCACGCACGCAGTCGGCCTGGGCAAGCAGCCGCAGATCCTTGGCTGTGGTGGAATTCCAGTGGCGGGCGGAGTGGGGGTGGACGCCGGCGGTGCAGTACAGCCGCTGCGGGTCGCTGGCGCATTGCGCCTGCACCGCAGCACTGTCATCGATATCGGTGGCGGTCAGTATTATCTGACTGACGCCGGCCGCCCAGGCTCGTTCCAGTACTTCGTCACGATCCTTGTCAAAGGCGGCGTCAAGCAGGTTGACGCCGATATCGACCCATTCCATGTTATTGCTCAGCTGCGGCGTGCCGGCGGCTTGCTGCCGGTACGCGGCTTACCGGCAAAGTCCTTGCGCGGCGGCCGAGGACTACGTGGACGCTCGGTCTCACCGGGCGGCAGCGGCCATTCACGGATTTGCAGGGCAACGCCGTTGACTTCGACGCCAGCCAGCTTGTTCAGTACGGACTGATCCAGTTGCGGCAGATAGACACCGGTGTGCTCGGTGAACATCTTGATGTGACCGATCTGCTGACGGCGCAGGCCGGCATGCTTGACCAGTGCATCAACCAGCGGCTTGGGCATCAGGCCGTTGGAACGACCACCCTGAACCTTGTAGCGGATCAGACCACTGTCGTGATCCTCGGCCATTTCGCGGCGCGGGGGTGCAACCGGCAGATCTGCTACGGGTTCGACCAGAGTCTTGGCGCCAGGCAGGATAGCCAGCAACGAAGCAGCCAGTTCCAGCGGTTCCATATTGGTCAACTGCAGCAGATCATCAACCAGTTGCTGATGCAGCGAGCCGGTGGACTCGGCTGCGGTCTGCAGACGGGTACCCAGTTTGCTCAGACGCCCACTGCGAACGGCGTCGGCGCTTGGCAGTGCCTGCTGTTCGATCTTCTGACCGGTGGCTTTTTCCAGCATGCCCAGCATGCGGCGTTCCCGCGGCGTGACAAACAGGATAGCGGTGCCGGAGCGACCGGCACGGCCGGTACGGCCGATACGGTGCACATAGGACTCGCTGTCGTGCGGCAGGTCATAGTTCAGTACGTGGGAGATACGTTCCACGTCCAGACCACGAGCGGCTACGTCAGTCGCGACGACGATGTCCAGCAGGCCACGTTTGAGACGGTCAACCACCTGCTCGCGCAGTTGCTGACTCAGATCGCCGTTCAGCGCCGCGGCGGCAAAGCCACGGGCTTCCAGACGCTCGGACAGCTCCTGACTGGCAATCTTGGTACGCACAAAGACGATCATGGCTTCGACCGGCTCGACTTCTAGCAGGCGGGTCATGGCGTCCAGCTTGTGATGGTTGGCCACTTCCCAGACTTTCTGGGTGATGGTATCCAGGCTGCTGGTCTTGCCGCTGTGCAGACGGATCTCTTTCGGATCACGCATGTGCTTGCGCGCAACGGTGCGCACGCCGGCTGGCATGGTGGCGGAGAACAGCGCCTTCTGGGTATTTTCCGGAACCTTCTCGAATACCGCGTCGAGGTCGTCGGCAAAGCCCATCTTGAGCATTTCATCCGCTTCGTCGAGGACGAGGAAGCGCATGTTGTCGAACTTGATGCTGCCGCGACGCATGTGGTCGGTCAGGCGGCCCGGAGTGGCGACGACGACGTGGGCGCCTCGCTCCAGCGCTTTGAACTGCGGAGCGAAGGGGGAGCCGCCGTACAGAGCCAGTACGGAAAAGCCACGTATATTCTGCGCATAGCTCTGCAGGGCTTCAGCCACTTGCAGAGCGAGTTCGCGGGTTGGCGTGAGAATCAGCGCCTGGGTCGCGCGAATGCTGACGTCGATGCCTGCCAGTACGGGCAGCGCAAAGGCAGCAGTCTTGCCGGTACCTGTCTGGGCGAGGCCCAGCAGATCATCACCGGCAAGCAGAGTCGGAATTGCCTCGGCCTGGATAGGGGAGGGTGTTTCATAGCCGAGGCTGTTCAGAGCCTCAAGAAGCGGTGCAGGTAAGCCAAGATCGGCGAACTGCGGTGCCGCCGGAGCGGTATCGGACATACGTGGAGTAAACCTTGGGGAATTAAAGATCAAGTAGTATACGCTGTTTGCCGCAGAATTGCTGCACTGAATTATAGATGGTTGTCAATCACACCGAAGCAGGGGGTGGTTGGGAATGCTTGCCAACAGGGAGTCGGGATTGAAAACACCGCTGATCACGCGCCAGGGTTATGAAAATCTGCGAACGGAACTGGATGAGCTATGGCGGGTCGAGCGCCCGGATATCACCAGAAAAGTCGCCTGGGCTGCGAGCCTCGGCGATCGCAGCGAAAATGCTGATTATCAATACAACAAGAAGCGCCTGCGGGAAATCGACCGGCGGGTGCGCTATTTGCGCAAGTGTCTGGAGTATCTCAAGGTTGTCGATTACCGGCCGGAGCAGGAGGGCAAGGTGTTCTTCGGAGCCTGGGTTAAAATCGAGAACGACGAGGGCAAGACGCTGCGCTTCCGGATTGTCGGCTATGACGAGATATTCGGGCGCAAGGATTACATCTCTGTTGATTCACCCATGGCCCGGGCGCTGATCAAGAAGGAGGTCGATGACGAGGCCGAGGTGACCACAGAGGCGGGGACGACGCTGTGGTACATCAATTCGATCGAGTATGAGAAAGGATAAGCGGAGTCAGGCTCCGCGGTTGATCAGTTTCATCGGGCTCTGGTTAACGACGGCGCGGGTGCCGAGGGCGCCGGCCAGGCCGATAAGCAGGGCGCCGGTCAGCGGCACCAGCAGCCACAACAGGTAATGCGGTTGCCACTCCAGGTTCAGTGCAAAACGGTACAGCAGCCAGGTGACCAGTTCCGCTGCGACGATTGCCAGCAGGCCGGCGAGGGTGCCAAGCAGACAGAACTCCAGGCGGTTGGCTTTACGCAACAGATCCCGCCGCGCGCCCAGGGTGCGCAACAGCGCACCCTCATACAGTCGCGTATCCAGCGTGGATTGCAGCGAGGCAAAGAGCACGGTGAAGCCCGCCAGCAAGACAAACACCAGGACGTATTCCACGGCCAGCGTCACCTGTTCGAGGATGTCGCGCAGCTGTTCGAGAATGGCTTCGACTTCCAGCAGGGTCATGGCCGGAAAGGCGCGGGTCAGTTCCCGTAGCTGGTTGCGCTGGTCTGCGGGCAGGTGGAAGCTGGTCAGCAGCGTGCTGGGCGCGTCGTCCAGCGCCCCGGGGGAAAACACCATGTAGAAGTTGGGGGTGAAATTATCCCAGTTGACGCTGCGGATGCTGCTGACCCGGGCCTCCAGTGTGGTGCCGGCAATGACAAAGCTCAGCTGGTCTCCCAGCTCTACGCCCAGACTTTCTGCCAGCTCGGCTTCTATCGATACCCGATGTTCGTCGCTGGCCGGCAACCGATCCCACCATTGACCTGCGATCAGTTCATTGTCGGTGGCCAGTTCCTCAGCCCAGGTCAAGCTCAGATCACGGTTGATCGCCCGTTCACCGGGGCTGTCCTTGGTGACCTGCTCACGCACCGGCTGGCCATTGATGGCGGTCAGTCGGCCCGGGGTGACCGGATAAAGTGGTGCGCTGCGAGCGCCAATATCGTCCAGCGCCTGACGAAACTCGGCCTCTTCACCGGGGAGGATGTTCAGGGCAAAGTGATTGGGCGCATCGTCCGGCAGTTGAGCCTGCCACGCATCCAGCAGCTCGGTACGCAGAATCAGAATGACTACCATGGACATCAGAATCAGACCGAAGGCCAGGATCTGACCAGCCGCTGCGGCGGGTTGTTTGAGCAGCTGGCCGCTGCCCAGCCGCCAGGCCAGGCCCAGATGGCGCAGACGCTGTCCGGTGCTGCGCAGCAGCAACCAGGCCAATGAGCCTAGTAACAAGGCCGCCAGGGCACCGCCCAGAATCACCGCCAGGGTCATGGGCAGGTTGCCGGTGAATTGCCACATCAACAGCGCCAGGCCGGATAGTGCCAGTCCGTAAATGAACCATCCGCTGCCGGGCAGGGGTGTCAGTTCCCGGCGCAAGACACGCAAGGGTGAAACCCGACCCAGACGCAGCAGCGGCGGCAGGGCGAAGCCAATCAGTCCGACCAGCCCGGTGGCTGAGCCCACCAGCAGCGGCTTGAGGCCCGCCGCGGGCAGGGCGGGGGGTAACAGCTCGCGTAGCAGGTGCACCAGGCCCCATTGCATCAGCCAACCGGTAAACAGGCCGAGCAGGGTGGCGATGATGCCGAGCTCCAGCAGTTGGATCAGGAACAGTCGGAGCGTGCGTCGACGGCTGGTGCCAAGGCAGCGTAGCAGCGCGCTGGTATCGTAATGACGCTGGGCAAAACGGCTGGATGACAGTGCCACGGCGACGCCGGCGAGCACTACAGCGGCGATGCTGGCGAGGCCAAGAAACTGGTTGGCGCGCTCCAGCGCACTGCCGATCTGCCGGTTGTCGTCGGATACCGAGGTTATTCGTTGATGACTGGCCAGGCGGGGTTCGAGCCAATCCCGGTATCGCTGCAGATCGCCGGCGTCACCGCTGACCAGCAAACGGTAGCGAACCCGGCTGCCCGGCTGCACAACCCGGGTGGCGGCCAGGTCATCCATATTCATCAGTACCCGGGGGGTGAGACTGTAGAAGTCGCCGGCGCGATCCGGTTCGTGGGTCAGCAGAGCGCTGATGCGTAACTGCGCGTAGCCAATTTCCAGCGGGTCGCCAATGTCCAGTCCGAGCACATTGAGCAGGCGCGGCTCAACCCAAACGGTGCCGCTGTCGGGAATGCCATCGGCCACCTGTTCGGTGCCAAAGGTATGTTGGCTGGTGCGTACTTCGCCGCGCAACGGATAACCCGGCGATACCGCCTTGATGCTGGATAACTGCATCTCGGTTTCGCTTGAAGTGACGCTTGAAAAATCAACAAGATCAGTAAGTTGCAGTCGGTTATTAATAGCTTCCTGCAGGAAGTCCTGGGGCAGCGGCTCGCGGGAGGAAACACGCATATCGGCGCCGAGGAACTCGGCAGCGCGGGTCGCCATGCCCCGTTGCAGTCGGTCAGTGAAGAAGCTGATAGCGGTACTGACGGTGACCGCGATCAGCAGTGCCAGCAGCATCACCCGCAGCTCGCCTGCGCGCCATTCTCTCAGCAGCAGCCGCGAAGCCAGCGGCACATCGCGGCGGATCATGACTGCTGTTCCAGCAGGCGACCGGCTTGCAGATGCAGGGCACTGTCGCAGCGCTGAGCCAGGCGTTCGTCGTGGGTGACCATGACCAGGGTGGTGCCCTGTTCCCGGTTCAGTTCAAACAGGAGGTCAGTAATGCGCGCGCCGGTAGCGGCATCGAGATTACCGGTGGGTTCATCGGCAAACAGGATCGCCGGCTCGCTGGCAAAGGCACGGGCGATGGCCACCCGTTGTTGCTCGCCACCGGATAGCTGGCGCGGATAATGGGTCAAGCGATGCTCAAGCCCGACCCGCTCCAACAACTGGCGGGCGCGGCTGGCGGCGTCACGTCGGCCGTCCAGTTCCAGCGGCAGCATGACGTTTTCCAGCGCGTTGAGGCTGTCCAGCAACTGGAAGGATTGGAACACGAAGCCGACCTGTTCCGCGCGCAGTGCCGCCCGCTGATCCTCATCCAGACTCCCCAGCGACTGGCCGGCCAGAATCACGTCGCCGCTGCTCGGCAGATCCAGTCCGGCGAGCAGGCTGAGCAGGGTCGATTTGCCCGAGCCGGAGGCGCCGACAATGGCCACACTGGCACCCCGGGCAATGCTCAGGCTGACATCATCCAGGATGGTCAGCTTCGCTTCCGGGGCATCAACGACTTTGCTAAGGTGGCGGGCAATGATAACGCTGTCTGACATGAGGTCGGCCTTGATGACTGTCTGGAGAAAATGCGCTGCGGGCGTACTTGTTTATCTGCTGGCGCTGCCGGTTATGGCACAAAACATCCTGCTGGTCGGCGATAGTATCAGCGCGGCCTTCGGTCTGGAAATCCAGCAGGGCTGGGTTCCGCTGCTGCAGCAGCGCCTGGCCGCGGAGGGCTATCCTCATAAGGTGGTGAATGCCTCCGTCAGCGGTGATACCACAGCGGGCGGTCTGGCCCGCTTGCCGGCGCTGTTACAGGAGTTTCAGCCGGAGCTGGTGGTGATCGAGCTGGGTGGCAATGACGGCCTGCGTGCTTTGCCGGTGAGCAATATGCAACAGAATCTTTCGGCCATGGTTGAGCTGGCAAATAGCGCCGGTGCCGATGTCATTCTGCTGGGCATGCGTATCCCGCCGAATTACGGCCCGCGCTATAGCGATGCCTTCGAAAAGGCGTTCAAAACTGTTGCCGATGAGCATGGTGTGCCACTGGTGCCCTTCTTGTTGGAAGGCGTTGGTGGCGTGGCCGGCATGATGCAGAACGATGGCGTACATCCAACCGCTGCAGCGCAGGCGCTTTTGCTGGATAATGCCTGGCCCGTTATCAGCCAGTGGCTGGATGACATCGAGTAAAGAGAAGGAAAGGTTCGGGTGACAGTATCCTGGATGGCCAAGCGCTGGTGTGTAGTAGAGCAGGACGAACAACAGGATCTGTTTGTGGGCGATCCCTGGCATGTGCATCTGGTGGATATCAATCTGCGTCTGGATACGCCACGGGAGCGTTCGCTCTGCGGTGACCTGCTGCCCTCGCAGCCGGTATACGCTGAGTTACAGCGCCAGTTATTGAAAAGCCTGTGCCCGCAGTGCATGGATCTGGCACGTACGCTGCGCAATGCGTCCAGGCGGCCCAGTGCCAGGGCGGGAACTGCGGCGGCGGTGGCGACTCAACAGTTTGATCTGTATGCGTAGGTTGATTGGTGCGATCGACAATGGACGGGACAGAGGGTGAATAATTCTGGCAGGTTGTTATCCGCAATGTTCACGGCGGCGCTGGCGTTCGGCGCGCAGGCGGCGGATTATCCGTTGTTATACCCCGACCAGCAGTTGGTCGGCGTGGTGGATACGCTGCAAGCCCGCCATGAGGACACGCTGGCTGACCTTGCAGATGCCTACGGTTTCGGCTTCAACGAAATGCAAGCTGCCAACCCCGGTGTGGATGCCTGGCTGCCGGGCGAAGGTACCGTGATCCGCTTGCCGGGGCAGCACCTGCTGCCGGAGGGGCCGCGAGAGGGTATCGTGATCAATCTGCCGGAGTACCGGCTGTATTTCTATCCGCAGGGCGAAGCCCGGGTGAGCACCTGGCCGGTGGGTATTGGCCGGGAGGGCTGGTCATCGCCGATTGGCCAGACCCGGGTGCTGCGCAAGGAGGCGAATCCGTCCTGGTATCCGCCGCAGTCCATCCGCGAAGAGCACGCTGCAGCAGGTGACCCTTTACCGTCGGTAGTGCCGCCGGGCCCGGATAACCCCATGGGCCCGTTCAAGATGAACCTGGCCATGAGCGGTTATGTCATCCACGGCACCAATAAATCCTTTGGTATCGGCATGCGCGTCAGTCATGGCTGCTTCCGGATGAACAATCAGGACGTTACTGCGCTGTTCCCGCAGGTGCCGGTTGGCACGCCGGTGACCATCGTCAACCAGCCGTACAAGCTGGGCGTGCACGATAACAAGCTCTATCTGGAGGTGCATACGCCGTTGGATGAGCATGGTCTGCCTTCAGTACTGGACAAGCAGGAAGCGATCCAGCAACTGCTGAGCGAGCGCAGCGAGTGGGTCAGTGGCTTTCGGCTGGACTGGCAGAAGATCCGTGATCTGGTGTTTGCCGAGGAAGGAATTCCCGGCGTTATTGGCGAGCCCTACGGGTCGATCGAGTCCATGGATTCCGACTTTCGTGGGAATGACGAAGGGGGAGGCTGGCGTCGTCTTTCGTGGGAGTGACGAAGAGGGGGCTGGTTTCGTCTGCGCAGCGTTGGTAATGCAGACGTGCGCGGCGCTTTGAGTGTCTCTGACCGACCCTCTCCGGTTCGCACCGGGAGGGCGGTAGAGGAACAGCAGATTACTTGCGGCTGGCGCGCTCGAGCATGCGCAGGGCGCGCTCGTTGGCTTCGTCAGCAGTCTGTTGTGCGCGTTGCGCGGCAGCCAGTGCTTGTTCGGCCTTGCGGTTGGCTTCGTCAGCAGTGCTCTGGGCACGGGCGGCTGCGTTCTCGTTGGCGGACAGGCGACCGTTGGTTTCTTCGTAGCTCTGGTTGCCAGCGCAACCTGCCATGAGCAGGACAGCGAGGGGTAGAGCGGACAATTTCAACAGCGTTTTCATCGTAAAACTCCTCATGTACATAAAACGGAACATGACCCGGTTGGGTCAAGTGTCATTGACATCCTGCCGCTGCGTTTTTATGGCAAAACACCAACCAGGTTAATTATGGCAGCTTTCTGATGTACGGACATTGACAGTTGTCATCACCGCCATGCGTTCCTCGATATTCAGCGCAATGACCCTCGGGTTACCTTGTTTGTTCCTGCTATCAGCTGGGGTAATGTGTTGCGGTTACAAAAACTATAAAAGGACGGGGTTACATGCTGGGATATCTCGGTTTATTCGCAGGGCTGGTGCTCCTGATCTGGTTTGCGCTGCGCGGCGTAAACATCTTTCTGGCTTCGGTTATCTGCGCTCTGGTTGTCGCTGTTCCCAACGGCATTCTGCTGCCGTCGGCCTTGCTTGAGCACTATCCCTTCGGGCCGCTGGGGGCTTACACCTTCGCCGGCAAGTTCTTCCTGCTGTTTCTCTGTGGCGCGATCTTCGGTAAGGCCATGGCCACCAGCCAGGCGGCCAAGAGTATTGCTGTGGCCATTACCCGTGGGTTGGGTGTGAAGCACACGCTGCTGGTGGGTATGGTGGTCTGTGCGTTGCTGACCTACGGCGGCGTGGTGGTGTTCGTTGTGGTCTTCACCATGTATCCGCTGGGTATCACGCTGATGCGTGAGGCCAATCTGCCCAAGCGCATCTGGGCGGCAGCCACCTCAGTCGGTGCCGGCACCTTTACCATGACCGCATTGCCGGGTTCACCCTCAATCCATAACGTGATTTCTGCCAGTGCGCTGGGCACGGATCTGTTTGCCGGCGGCTGGATCGGCCTGTTTGCTGCCGTTCTGATGGGTGGTTTGGGCATGTGGTATGTGGAGCGTGAATGGCGCTTGGCCAAGGTGACTGGCGAAGGCTATGTGGAGAACGAGCAGGATCGCCGCATGGAGCAGCTGATTGGTGATCCCAACGAGGCGCCACCGTGGGGCATGGCGGTCATCCCGCTGCTGTTGGTGCTGGCGGTCATCATTCTGCCGCGCATCATTCTCGGGCTGGGTGACTGGTCTGAGTCCGAGGGGCTGTTTGCCCAGGTGCTGCTGTTCAGTGCCAAGCAGCCGATCATCTGGCCGAGCATTGCCCTGATCGTTGGTTCGCTGGCCTGTACGCTGCTGTTTGGTAATGCCCGTCGCCAGATTGGTCAGGTGTTCGGCCAGGGCGCTGAAGATTCGGTCATGCCATTGCTGAATACCGCTGCAGTGATTGGTTTTGGTGGTGTGGTTACCCAGACTGCTGGTTTTGGTGAGTTTGCCCAGTGGATTCTGGGTGTAGACCTGCCGCCGCTGCTGTCGGTGTTTACCTCCATCAGTACCTTGTCAGCGATCGTAGGCTCATCATCCGGTGGGCTGCAGATCTTCATGCAGACGCTGGCGCCGAGCTATCTGGAGATGGGCGTTCAGCCGGAGATTCTGCACAGGATTGCAGCCATCGCCTCTGGCGGTCTGGATTCTCTGCCACACTGTGGTGCGGTTATCGCTACCTTCATGATCATGGGCTTGACCCATCGGGAAGCGTATAAGGATATGTTCGTGGTGACCGTAGCTGTGCCGGTGGTTGCCTGTCTGGCGTCGATTGCGTTGTTGATGGCGTTGGGAGTCGGCGTTACACCGCCGGCTTGACGTATGCTGGTCGGGGGAGGAATCTTCTTCCCCGGCTTGGGTCAATTGTGTTCCATCCCGTTCCATAGAGCAGAGGAGGTCGGCGATGAGTCCAGAGGTTGTAGTTCAGCACGATGTTGAAGGTCGGATGTTCTATATCGATGATGCAGGCGGGCGCGCCTATCTCACCTATATGGATCTGGGTCAGCAGACCATCGATGTATATCGCACCTTTGTGCCAGATGAATTGCGTGGGCGGGGATTGGCAGCGCAATTGGCTGCTGAGGCCTTGAAATACGCGGCTGAGCAGGGCTACAAGGTGATCCCTTCGTGCTCATATATGGAGCGCTACATGGAACGGCAGCGCAACGCTTGAGCGGTAGGCTGGCCTGGCGGCCAGCCGTAGCTCGCTGGATTACTGCCCGCGTTTGCGGGTTGGCAGTACATCCTTGACCTTCTCGTGCATGCTGCGCACGGCTTGCACTGTGGTATCCCAATCGATACAGGCGTCAGTGATGGATACGCCGTACTCCAGCTGTGACAGATCCTTGTTGATCGCCTGATTGCCCCAGCCAATATGACTTTCAACCATCAGACCGACAATCGAGGTGTTACCTTCGACGATCTGGTTGGCGACGTTATCCATCACCAGCGGTTGCAGCCCCGGATCCTTGTTGGAGTTGGCATGGCTGCAGTCGATCATGATGTTGGGCTGGATATTGGATTTCTCCAATTCCTTCTCGCACATCGCCACGCTGACCGAATCATAGTTGGGCTTGCCGTTGCCGCCGCGCAATACCACGTGACCGTAGCGGTTGCCCCGGGTTGTCACCAGAGAGACCTGACCGTCGTGGTTGATACCCATGAAGCGGTGCGGGCTGGCGGTGGACTGCAGCGCATTGATCGCCACGCCGAGGTTGCCATCGGTGCCGTTCTTGAAACCGACCGCCGAGGACAGGCCGGAGGCCAGTTCACGGTGGGTCTGGGACTCGGTGGTGCGCGCGCCGATAGCCGACCAGGAGATCAGGTCCTGCAGGTATTGCGGTGAAATCGGGTCCAGCGCCTCGGTGGCGGTGGGCAGGCCCATCTCGACGAGGTCGCTGAGCAGCTGGCGGCCGATATGCAGACCGTCTTCGATCTTGAAGCTGTCGTCCAGATAGGGATCGTTGATCAGGCCTTTCCAGCCGACCGTGGTACGCGGCTTTTCAAAGTACACACGCATGACCAGATACAGGCTGTTGCTGACCTCGGCGGCCAGCTCTTTCAAGCACCGGGCGTAATCCTTGGCGGCTTCCACGTCATGAATGGAGCAGGGGCCAATGACGATGAACAGGCGGTGATCCTTGCCATCCAGAATATTGCGAATAACCTGACGGCTTTCGATGATGGTGGCTTCCGCCGCCTTGCTCATGGGGATCTTGGCCTTGAGTTGGGCCGGTGTAATCATTACTTCGTTGGAAGCAACGTTCAAATCAACAATAGGTAAATCAGCCATCTTCCTTCCCAGCGAGTCGGTCAGGCCAGCAACCCGCCAGCCTGTTATATATGGGGTGACAGCTTAAAGCATGGACGGCGGCTACGGCTAGCCCGTATCCGGCTATTGGATCGATAGACGCGCTATAACCAATGAAGAGGTCGGCTTTGTCTCATGCCTGACTGTTGCAGCGTGTATGCAGCGTTTAACATGGGTGACAATTTTGTACGGCAGTTAAAACAAGAGGGAGACATGCAATGGCTGAACCACGTATCGGTGTGATTGGCACCGGCGCTATCGGTGGATTTTATGGCGTGATGTTGGCACGGGCGGGCTACGACGTGCATTTTCTGTTGCGCAGTGAATATGCAGCGGTACAACAGAACGGCATCACAGTGGAAAGCCTGGTGCATGGTGAGCTCAATCTGAACCCGGCACAGGCCTATAACGATGTGGCAGCCATGCCGCCCTGCGACTGGTTGCTGGTGGGTGCCAAATCCACCAGTAATGATCTGCTGGCACCGCTGATCGCCAGCGCCGCAGCGCCGGGTGCACGGGTGGTATTGTTACAGAACGGGCTGAATAACGAAGCGCAGTTGCGCGACCAGTTGCCCGCCGATCTGCATCTGATCGGTGGTCTGTGCTACGTCAGTCTGTACCGCAAGGGGCCCGGCGTGGTGGTGCATCAGGACAACGGGATGATTGATCTGGCCTACCATTCTGGCGGAGCCAGTGATGTAGAGCAGCAGCAGATCATTGCAGACGGTGCAGCCATGTTCCGCAAGGCTGGGTTGAGAGCTCGGGAGCAGGGCAATCTGGAAGGAGCCCGTTGGCAGAAGCTGGTATGGAACGCACCCTTCAATGGCGTGTCGGTGGTGCTCAATGCCGGAACGCAAGCATTGTTGAAAAACCCGGCCAGCCATCAATTGATTCGCGAGCTGATGCAGGAAGTAGTGGATGCGGCGCAGGCCTGTGGTCACACCATGCCGGAAGCGCTGGTGGATAAGCTGCTGATTGGTACCCAGCGCATGCCCGACTATTTGCCGAGCATGTATCACGATTGGCTGCACAAACGCCCCATGGAGCTGGATAACCTGTACGGTGAAGCGCTGAAATTGGCAGCCGAAGCGGGGCATCGCATGCCCAGGACTGAGGCGCTGCTGAACATGCTGCGTTTCATCCAGGATGGATACCAGGCCAACACCTGATTGCGGATGCTATCCCCGCTGGCGTAGTGCGCAGTCGCTACGCCAGCGGCTGAACCGTTGGTCGATGCCGCTCGACCTTCCTCATTTATGGTCTAACATCAGCGTTATATCTATGAATTTGGTTATAAACGGTTCATGATGTTTCGCTTGTCTGGACAGGGGGATGGCATCGATGAAATTGCAACAGCTGCGCTATATATGGGAAGTGGCTCACCACGGCTTGAATGTGTCAGCGACTGCCCAGAGCCTCTATACATCACAGCCGGGTATCAGTAAGCAGATTCGCCTGCTTGAGGATGAGCTGGGTGTCGAAGTCTTCTCCCGCAGCGGTAAGCATCTGACTCGTATCACGCCCGCCGGCGAGCGCATCATTCAGACCGCAGGGGAAATCCTGCGCAAGTGTGAAAACATCAAGCAGATTGCCCAGGAGTTCAGTCATGAACGCAAGGGCACATTGACGCTGGCCACCACCCACACTCAGGCACGCTATGTACTGCCGCCGGTCATCGCGCGCTTTATCAGCGCCTATCCCGATGTTTCCCTGCACATGCATCAGGGTACACCGACGCAGATCAGCGAAATGGCTGTGGACGGCACTGCCGACTTCGCCATCGCGACCGAGGGCATGGAGCTGTTCAACGAGCTGGTGATGATGCCCTGCTACCGCTGGAACCGCTGTGTCATCGTGCCCCGGGGCCATCCCTTGCTGAATGCCGGGCCACTGACATTGGAGCTGCTGGCTGAGCAGCCGATCGTCACCTATGTATTCGGTTTTACCGGTCGCTCGAAACTGGATGAGGCATTCAGTCATCGGGGGCTGGAGCCAAAGGTGGTGTTCACTGCCGCTGATGCCGACGTGCTGAAAACCTATGTGCGTCTGGGGTTGGGCGTGGGCATTGTGGCCAAGATGGCGGTTGACCCCGAGCTGGACGACGATCTGGTGAGCATTGATGCGAGCCATCTGTTCGAGCCCAGCGTCACACATCTGGGCTTTCGCAAGGGCACCTTCCTGCGCGGCTTCATGTATGACTTTATCGAAACCTTCGCCCCACACCTGACCCGCGAGCGGATTGAAGAAGTGCTGGAGTGCCAGAATCGGGTGGAGGTGGAGACGTTGTTCGAATCCGTCGAGCTGCCGGTTTATTGAATCACTGCCCCGGCTGGCGCAAGGGCCTGGGCAGTGCTCATCTCGACCTTTGGTGTTGGCCGCGGGCAGGCTGCTTCAAACGAAAACACATCCTTTTCAGCGGCGCATGGGCCTCAGCTTTTTGCGATCAGATTTCCCGCGTGCAATCCACATTCCTTCTGCGTTGCTTCTTCCCACCACCAGCGGCCTTCGCGCTCATGCTGATTGGGCAGCACCGGGCGGGTACAGGGTTCGCAGCCAATGCTGATGAAGCCGCGCTCATGCAGCGGATTGTAGGGAATCTCCAGCATGCGGATGTAGTTCCAGACATCCTCGCTGCTGTAATTGGCCAGCGGATTGAATTTGATCAACGGCTTTTCGGGGGTCGAGAACCCCGTGTCGATTTCCACTACCGGTACGTTGCTGCGCGTGCCCGGGCTCTGATCCCGGCGCTGGCCGGTAATCCATGCATCGACTGTGCTCAGCTTGCGGCGTAGCGGGGCGATCTTGCGGATGCCGCAGCATTCACCATGACCGCTGTCGTAAAAGTCGAACAACCCCTTGGCCTTGACGTAGGCTTCCAGTGCCTGCTGATCCGGCGATAGCACTTCGAGTTGGATGCCGTAGTGCTTACGGACTTCTTCAAGAAAACGATAGGTTTCCGGGTGCAGCCGACCGGTATCCAGGGTGAAGACCTTGATGTTCGGGTTGATCTTCCAGGCCATGTCCAGCACCACGATGTCATCGGCACCGCTGAATGACAGCCACAGATCATCAAAATGGTCGAATGCGAGCTTGAGAATATCCTGCGGCGACTTGCTGGCATATTCTGCTGCTGGGGCTTCTACATCGAACAACATGGTGGACATCAGGCTCTCCTGCAATGCGGCCGTCGTGGGCCATCGGGTATGGCGGCATTCTACCAAGCAGGGTTTAGTACTTCTTCTGCTATTTAGTTATAGTTTTATGCTTGTGCGTTATTAATCTGTTGTCCACGCGCCCTGAGATTGCACAGGTCGAGCGGAGCCGGTAGATTGTTGCGCCATTCCAATAACTGCTTCAGGAGTAATTTGTGGAAATCGCCTGCCTTGACCTCGAAGGTGTTCTGGTCCCCGAAATCTGGATTGCCTTTGCCGAGAAAACCGGTATCGCCGAATTGCGTGCGACCACCAGGGATATCCCGGATTACGACGTACTGATGAAGCAGCGCCTGCGCATTCTGGATGAGCATGGCCTGAAACTGTCAGACATTCAGGAGGTAATCGGCACGCTGGCGCCGCTGGACGGCGCGGTGGAATTCGTCAACTGGCTGCGCGAGCGCTTCCAGGTGGTGATCCTGTCCGACACCTTCTATGAGTTCTCCCAGCCGCTGATGCGTCAGCTTGGCTTCCCGACGTTGCTGTGTCACAAGCTGGTGACTGACGACAGTGGTCGGGTAGTGGATTATCAGCTGCGCCAGAAAGATCCCAAGCGTCAGTCGGTTATCGCGCTGAAGAGCCTGTATTACCGGGTAATTGCTGCGGGTGACTCCTACAATGACACCACCATGCTGGCTGAAGCGCATGCCGGCATCCTGTTCCACGCGCCGGACAACGTGATTGCCGAATTTCCGCAGTTCCCCGCGGTGCATACCTTCGAGGATCTGAAGAAGGAGTTCATCAAGGCCTCGAATCGCACCCTGAGTTTGTAAGGGCGTTCGGCCAGGCCTTTGCTGGCTCTCCCCGCAGCCCTCTCCCGCAAGGGGAGAGGGAGCACAAACCGACCGCTTCCACCACCCTCGTTATCCGCCGCTCAACTCGACACCCACCACGCCCCAACTCGTCCCACGGCACATCAAGCCCATCCTCCGGCCCACTCAACCCGTCATCCTCCGGCTTGACCGGAGGATCCATGGTTCAGGCAAACTCGCTGGATCCCGCCCCCGGCTTTCGCCGAGGATGACGATGCCGCCGCGAATGACGGTGCGTAGAAAAAACGGGTGCAGGAGGTGGCGCGGGTACTGTCAGGTATTCAGCGTGTCCATCAACACCCGCACCTTGGTCGGGCTTCCCGATACGTCGCCCTGCGCCGATTTTACAGCTAATCCGAAAACCCCCTTCGATCCCGAAGACTCCTACCGCTTGCTGCCTGCTCCGATAATGCACCCATGTTCACGTCCGGCTTTCCACTCGGTCGGCGATAGGGGGTTGTATGCGTTCATTCGATGTAATCGTTCTTGGTGGCGGCAATGCCGGGCTTTGTGCTGCCTTGTCGGCGCGGGAGGGTGGGGCCAGGGTGGCTTTGTTGGAGCGTGCTCCGGAGGAGCAGAAGGGTGGCAATTCCGCCCACACTGGTGGTGCGTTCCGCGTGGCCTACGAGGGCAGCGAGGATCTGCGGCTGCTGATGCCTGATCTGCTCGACAGTGAGCTGGAGAACAGCGACTTCGGCAGTTACAGCGAGGACGATTTCTTCGGTGAGCTGGCCACCATGAGCCAGTACCGTGCTGATCCGGAGGTGCTGGACACCGTGGTCACGCAGAGTCTGGATACTCTGCGCTGGATGACCACCAAGGGTGTGCGCTTCATGCCAATCTATGGTCGCCAGGCGTTCAAGGTCGATGGCAAGTACAAGTTCTGGGGTGGGTTGACCGTTGAGGTATCCGGCGGTGGGCTGGGGCTGGTTGAGGCGCTGAGCAACCGGGCGCAACGGGAAGAAGTGGAGATCTTCTATGGCGTGCGCGGCAAACGGCTGAACCGCTGCGGTGACGGTCGCTGGCAGGTATTGAGCGCCAATGGTGAGGTGTTTGCCGCGCCGGCGGTGATTGTCGCGACCGGAGGCTTTCATGCCAACCTGCGCTGGCGCGCCCAGTACCTGGGGCCGGGCTGGGATCTGGCCAAGGTGCGTGGCTCCCGTTTCAATACCGGTGACGGCATCCAGATGGCGCTGGACATAGGCGCGGCGGCCCACGGCAACTGGTCGGGCTGCCATGCGGTGTTCTATGACCTAAATGCCCCGGCGATTGGCGATATCGACCTGCTCAATATGCAGAAGAATTACTTCCATCTGGGTGTGGTGGTCAATGCCGACGGCCAGCGCTTTGTGGACGAGGGCGAGGATTTTCGCAATTACACCTATTCCGGCATGGGCGAGAAGGTGCTGCGTCAGCCGGGGGGCGTTGCCTGGCAGATTTTCGATCAGCACAGCGAGCACCTGCTACCCGATGAATACCGCGTGCGCCAGGCCACCCGCATCCAGGCCGACAGCCTGCCGGACCTGGCGGACAAACTTGAGGGCATCAACGCCCGAGCGCTGTTGCAGACACTGGAGCAGTACAACGCGGCGGTGCGCACCGATATTCCCTTCAATCCGGCCGAGCGCGACGGTCGCTGCACCGATGGCTTGGCCATCCCCAAATCCAACTGGGCCAACCCGCTGAGCAAGCCGCCCTTTGTTGCCTACGCGGTGACCTGTGGCATCACCTTCACCTTCGGTGGCCTGCAGGTCGACAGTCAGGCGCAGGTGCTGGATGAGCAGCAACAGCCGATTGATGGCCTGTACGCCGCCGGTGAGCTGGTCGGCAATCTCTATTATGTCAAGTACGCCGGTGGCGCCGGCTTGACCTCCGGGTCGGTGCTCGGGCGTCTGGCCGGCAGCGGCGCGGCGGCGCGCAGCACGCTCTGGCAGCAGAGTGGGGCTCCGACTCAGGCCTGCGGCTGCGCTGATAAACAACTTCACAAGGATCAAGCATGAGCATTCGCATCTGGCACCAGAGCTTTACTGTACTGACCGACTTGGGCGCCTATGACGCGGCCCTGCGTGCGCATTTCAAGAAGGTGGCGCGCCCCGATACGGTCATCGACATGCACGGCATGCAGCCGGGCACCTACCGCAGCAACTACCCGGGCAACGATATCAAGCACGCCGCGCTGCAATACTTGCACGGCCTGCAGTTCATGGCCAACGGCATCAATGCCGAAGCCCAGGGTTATGACGCCTACGCTATCAGTACCCTGCCGGAGCCGGCACTGCGGGAGATCCGCAGTCTGCTGCGCATCCCGGTGGTCGGTTATGGCGAGTCGGCGATGCTCACCGCCTGCATGCTGGGGCGCAAGTTTGGTGTACTGGTATTCATTGATGAGCTGGCAGAACTGGTCACCGATAACGCCATTCGTCATGGGCTGGGTGAGCGCCTGACCGGGGTACGCCATGTCGGTTTTCGCTTTGCCGATGTGCTCGATGCCTTCGAGGATCCGAGCCGGCTTATCGAGCAGTTCCAGGTGTCGGCCAGGGCGCTGATTGCCGATGGCGCCGAAGTGATCATTCCCGGCGAAGCGCCGCTCAACGTGCTGCTGGCCACCCATGGCATCAATCAGGTGGATGGCGTGCCGGTGCTCGACTCGCTGGGTGCGTGGATCAAGCAGGCCGAGGGCATGGTTGATCTGCAGCGCGCCAATGGCACCAGCAGTTGTGATCGCAATTACTTTTCTGCCCGGCCTGAGCCGCAGCGGGTGCGCGAGATATTTGATTTCTATGGTCTGGGCGAGCGGCTGCTGACACCCGCGGAGGGACTGTGACATGAGTAACTTTCTGAACACCCAGCTGTTGGTGATTGGCGGCGGCCTGGCGGGATTTTCCGCCGCACTGAGCGCCGCCGAGGCGGGACTGCAGGTGTTGCTGCTGGAAAAGACTGCCGCCACCGGTGGGTCGTCGGCCATGAGCGGCGGCTGCCTGGCCTTCGCCGGTACTGATCTGCAGCAGGAGCGCGGTATCGAGGATTCCGCCGAGCTACTGTTCCGGGATCTGGTCGAAGTAGGCAAGGGCGAATGCGATGAGGCACTGGTACGCGCCTACGCTGATAACCAGCTGGCTACCTACGAGTGGCTGAAACAGCATGGCGTGACCTTCCAGCCGGTGATCGAAACGGCTTCGGGGCAGTCGGTACCCAGGGTACATAACGTGGACCCGGCGGACATGGTGCGGCAGCTGCAACAGGCGGCGTTGAACAGCGGCCGGGTAGAGGTATTGCATCAGACCCGCGCCCGGCGTCTGCTGCGCGATATGGGCGGCCGGGTAATGGGCGTAACTGCTGAACAGGCGGGCCGCACGCTGGAGATCCATGCCGAGCGCGGCGTGGTTCTTGCGTGTGGCGGATTTGTCCATGACCGGGAGATGATCCATCGCTTTGCGCCGCTGTATGACGAGGCGGTATTCATTGGCGGGGAAGGCAACGAAGGCGATGGTCTGCGCATGGCCTGGGCGCTGGGCGCTGATGTGCGCGACATGGTGCATATCAAGGGCACCTTCGGAAAACACCCGATGGATGAGAACAATCACCACGCTTGCCTGGCGGTATACAAGGGCGCTATCGCGGTCAACCAGGATGGGCGGCGCTATGTTGATGAGTCGCTGTCCTACAAGCTGCTGGGCGACGCCTGCATGCAGCAACCCTATGCGGTGACCTATCAGATTCTGGATCAGGACATCATGCGCAGCGGTGACAACCGGGTGCGGATTCTGGATTTCGAGCGGCGTCTGGAAGAGGGACTGTTTGTCGAGGCCGATAGCCTGGAGCAGCTGGCGCGGTTGCTGGAACTGCCGGAGCAGACCTTCGTGGAAGAAGTGAACGCCTATAACGCGGCGGTCACCGCCGGCACTCCACCGAACTTCGGGCGGGGGCATTTGGTGCATCAGTTCGGTGAGTTGCGCCCCATAATCAAGCCACCCTTCTACGCCTACCCATCCACCGCTGCGGTATTTGGTACCTATTGCGGGGTGCGGGTCGATCCACAGATGCGCGTGCAGGATGTCTTCGGCGAGCCGATTGATGGATTGCTGGCAGCGGGGGAGATGGTGGGGGGATTGCATGGCGCGGCCTACATGACCGGCTCGGCACTGGGCAAGGCGGCGATCTTCGGGCGTCTGGCCGCTGCCACGGCCGTCAGCGACTGAACAGGGAGCGCGAGATGAATATTCTGGTACTGCTGGCCGGGGTTGCGGATAACCGCTACCCATTGCACGAGATTCGACTGGATAACGGCCTGATCAGCGAAAGCGGGAATTCACGGCGGGTTCTCAGCCCCTTCGATGAGGGCGCACTGGAGCTGGCGCTGAAGCTGCGTGATCAACGTCAGGATTGCCATGTGGAGGTGCTGGTGCTGGGCGGCAGTAATCAGGACAACCTGTTGCGCAGCGTGGCGGCGTTCAAACCGGATCGCCTGCGTTGCCTGCAGCTACAACCCTGCCGCCTGTGGGACGCCGCCCTGAGCAGTGAACAGATAACCGCTGTGCTGAGCGGAGAGAGCCTGCGACCGGATCTGCTGTTGATCGGCCGGGAGTTCGGCGATCTGGACGAAGGCGGCCTGCCGGTGATGCTGGCCGCGCGCTTGGGTCTGCCCTTGTTCTCGCTGACCCAATACGTCCAGTGGCAGGATGGAAAGTTGAGCCTGTTGCGCGAGCGCGGCACCTGCCAGCAATGGCATCGGCCGACTGGCCCGCTGGTGGCCAGCGTCACCAATGACCGGCGTAACAAGCTGCGCCATCCGTTGATGAAGAACGTGATGATGGCGAAGAAGATGAGCTTCGGTAGCCTTGATGCACCGGCCGACAACGCCGTTTCGTTGCATCCAGAACAACTGCAGCCGGCCCGGGAAGTGCAGCGTGGCGGCAACTGCCGGATGCTGGAAGGGGACGTACAAACCCAGGCGGCGGCACTGTTGAGCTATCTGAAAAGGGAGTCTCAGGCATGAACGGCACAGCCAGAATTATCGCTGTCATCCCGCTGGCCTGGGGGGATGAGGCGCTGTTGGAGACGACGGGCGCTGCGCAGCAGATCAGCGTCGATGCCGGTTGTGGTTTTGACGTGGTGTTGCTGGGCGGCGCTGCGCAGCCATCGGAACAGCAGCGCGCCATTCTCGCAGCGGCGGGCAGGATACAGCTGGTGGCCCATGACATGCTGGAGTCCGGCGATAACCTGCCAGCGCTGGCCACGGCTGCGGCCCGCGCGCTGACTGCGCCCACTGAGCAGCAGCTGTTGCTGGTACCACCTGGTGCGGACGGCGAAGAGCTGGCTGCGCTACTCGCCGCGCAGCTGGATTGCGCGCTGCTGGGCCGATGCACCCGGGCGGCATGGGATGGCGAAGCCTGGCTTATCGAACGGGCGGTATGGGGCGGTCGTCAGACCCTGAGCCTGCGCCTGACTGGTCAGCGTGGTGTGGCCAGCCTGCGGCTGGGCAGGGCGCAGCGTGGAACGGCCGAGCCGGCCACGCTTGACGTGCTGCACATACAGGAGAGCTTGCCCGAGCCGCTGGAGATCGAGCAGACCCGTAGCGAGCAGCGTCTGGCGCCGGTACAGGGTGCCCGGCTGGTGGTATCCGGCGGGCGCGGCGTCAATGAACAGGGCTTTGCCCAACTGGAGGAACTGGCCGCCAGGCTCGATGCGGCGCTGGGCGGCAGCCTGCCCGCGGTGGACGCGGGGATGGTGCCGGTGGCCAGGCAGGTGGGTATCTCGGGTCACTTCGTCAGTGCCGAGGTGTATCTGGCGGTGGGCATTTCCGGCACCCCGCAGCACCTGGCTGGTATCAGTAACGCGACCTGCATTCTGGCGGTCAACAAGGATCCGGCGGCGGACATCTTCAAGGTAGCCAACGTCGGGGTAGTAGCGGAGTGGGAGCAACTCTTGCCGGCGCTGTTGGCGCAGTTGCCAGGCTGATGCTGATGGTGTCGGGTTGTCGTGCACCCGCGCGACGACCGACGGTTACCTGATAGAACTGTGATGCCGGATGGTTGGCGTGGCGCGGGGCGCCACCCCCCCCCGGTCGCTACTTGCGGCCGTGCTCCAGATTCACCTGCACTCCGGCCGGTATCCGCCGCTGCGCATCCAGACAACTTGCCATGTAGTCGATAAAGGCCCGGGTACGGGGTGCGACGAAGCGCGATTTGGGTGTGACGCTGAAGAAGGTGCGGCCGTAGGTACTCCAGTCGGGTAGCAGCTCAACCAGCAGCCCCTTCGAAATCAATGGATTGACGAACACATCCAGCACATAGATATAACCCCGATCAGCCAGCGCCGCATCGATCAGCGCGTCGGTACTGTTGAAGTGCACCGGGCCTTCGGGTTGCAACTCATGGTGTTCGCCGTCGCGGCTGAAGGACCAGACCGCCGGGTTGAAGCTGGCCTTGCGGAACAGGCCCAGACAGCGGGCGGCGCGCAGCTCGCTGGGGTGCTGCGGCGTACCCGCCCGTTGCAGAAAGCTGGGCGTGGCGCAGGCCACATAGTGGGCCTGGTACAGCGGGCGGGCGACCAGGTCGGCGTCGTTCACCGAGTCGATACGGATGGCCACATCAGTCCCGCTTTCAATCAGCCCCTCGGGGTGATCAGTCAGACGCAGCGCCACCTGCAACTCCGGATACTGGTCGGCAAAATCACTCAACAGCGGTGCAATGACTTCCTTGCCGAAGGCCGCAGGGGACTCGATGCGCAATTGGCCGGTAATACTGCCGGTCTCTTCCATTACCTCGGCTTCCGCCTGGGCCACATGGCGCAACAGATCCACACAGTGATGGAAGAAGCGCTCGCCGGGGTCGGTCAGGCGCAGGGTCCGGGTATTGCGGCTGAGCAGGGTCACGCCCAGGAAGGTTTCCAGGTTGCGTACGCTGGCAGTGACGGTGGCGTTTGCAATATCCAGGGATTCCGCAGCGCGGCTGAAACTGCCGCATTCAACCACTCGGGTAAATACCTGCATGGCCCAGAGTTTGTCCATTCGGTTCTTCATATTTTTCTAAAACCCCATTAGCCCAGCCAGCCTCGAACCCATTCGAGCGGGTTCCTATAGTAGCAACCACCTGAGGGAGGCACAAAAATGACTGAACTGAACTTTGATCTGATTGTGGTGGGCTGCGGCGCAGCCGGATTATCTACGGCGGTGTCGGCTGCGGAGCGGGGCTTGAAGGTGGCGGTGCTGGAACGCTCGCTGCGTGAAGAGCGCGGCGGCCAGACCCGCTGGACCGAAGCCTACCTGCGGATGCAGAGCCACGATGAGGTGACCGACGATTTTGATCTCTTCCTCGCTGAGAACGCCGGCTTCTATCAGGATCCGGACTTTGTCGCCGAGACCCTGAGTGAGCGCTCGGCCTGGTCGGCCCAGGCGCGCAACCAGCCGTCGATCGATGCCAGCCTGATTGGCACCTTTACCGAGAACGTACCCGGCACCATCAACTGGCTGAAGGAACAGGGCGTACGCTTCGATTTTCTGCCTACCCAGTTTCTCACCAGTACCCAGCCGCGCCTGCTGCCGGTGGGTGGCGGCGAGGCCATTGTCGAATGTCTGGCTAGCCGCGCCGAGGCGCTGGGCGTGGCGTTCTTCTACCAGACTACCGCCCGTGGCCTGATCACCCACGAGCTGAACCGGGTTGCCGGTCTGCAGGCTTGGTCGGTCGAGCGCGGTGCGCTGCAATTCAAGGGCGCGGTGATGATCGCCTGTGGTGGTTTTCAGGGCAACCTGGAAATGCTCACCCGTTATATCGGCCCCAAGGCATCCTTTATCCGGCCGGTATGCAAGGGCGGCTATTTCAACCGGGGCGAAGGCATTCAGATGGCGCTGGACATCGGTGCAGCCCCCGCCGGCGAATACGGTAATTTTCATGCCGAGCCGGTTGACCCGCGCTCGGGTATCTCCGAGCCGTCGATCTTCATCTTTCCCTATGGCGTGCTGCTGAACAAGGAAGGCAAGCGCTTCACCGATGAGGCCGCTGGCACTGTGGACGCCTGGTACGAGCGAGTTACCCGAAAGATCCTGGCCCAGACCGAGGGCATTGCCTGGGTCATTCTTGACCAGAAGGTCAAGGATATTCCCAACTACACCCTGGGTATCCGTACCGATCAGCCGGCCATTCAAGGCGCCACCCTGGCCGAGCTGGCGCGCAAGCTGGAGCTGCCAGTGGAGCAGGTCGAGCGCAGCATTGCCGAGTATAACGCGGCCTGCAGCCCGGGGGAGTGGAAGCCGCTGGAGCTGGATGGGGTTGCTACAGAAGGCTTGCAGCCGCCGAAGAGTAACTGGGCGCTGCCGCTGGATAACGGACCCTATTTTGCCTACCCGATCATTTCTGCCAACGTGTTCACCTTTGGTGGCCTGAAGATCGATGAGCAGGCTCGGGTAATCAATATCGACGGCGCGCCGATCGAGAACCTGTATGCCGCCGGTGAAACCGCCGCCATGTACTTCGACAACTATTGTGGCGGCACCTCGGTATTGCGCGGTCTGGTTTACGGTCGCCGTGCCGGCCAGACAGCGGTGCAGGTGACGGCATGAGCACCGATCGCGGACTGGCGTTGGTGACCGGCGCCTGTGGCGCCATCGGCATGGCGACCTGCGAGCGACTGTTGGCTGAAGGCTACCGGGTGCTGGCAACCGACATGCAGCCTGGCTCATCCCTGCCGGCGGCTGTCTCGTTTCGTGGGCTGGATGTGACCGATGAACAGGCGGTCAGCCGGCTGATCACCGAGTGCGAACAGCGTTACGGGCATATCACCGCGCTGGTCAATGTGGCCGGTGTGGTGTCCCGGGGGCGGGCGCTTGACCTGCCGGTCAGCGAAGTCGAGCGGGTCTGGCGTATCAACGTACTGGGTACGCTGATTGTCTGCCAGCAGGTGGGCCAGCGTATGGCCGCGCGTGGACGCGGCGCCATCGTCAATATCGGCTCGGTGGTCGGCAAGAATGCGGGCAATGCGCGGCCCTGGCTGGAACCGGCCGAGTTGGATCGGGCCGGGAATGTGGCCTACGGCATGTCCAAGTCGGCGATCCATACCCTGACCGGCTTTCTGGCCAAGGAATTGGCACCCCAGGGGGTGCGGGTCAACGCCGTGGCGCCTGGCCCGATTGCCACGCAGATGACCGACAGCTTTCCGGAAAGCCTACGGGCGCTGGTCCCGGCAGGCCGTATGGGCACGCCGGAAGAGGTGGCCCATGCAATTCATTTTCTGCTGGACGAACGCTCGGGCTTTATCAGTGGCGAGATTCTCGATGTCAACGGCGCACTCTGGTGCGACTGAGTAATACCAACCATAAGGACGATTTCAATGAAGAGTATTTATCTGGTTCTGGACATGCAGAACGATCTGGTTCACGCCGACGGAGCCAGCGGCAAGGCGCCCATGCAAGCTGATATCCAGGGCCGTGAAGTGATTCAGCGCACCGCCACTGCCATCGCCAGCGCACGCGCCAAAGGCATTCCGGTCGCCTTTGTGCGGGTGGCCTTTTCCGATGACCACCGTGAAGCCAACCCCAACTCCCAGGTGTTCGGCCCGATCGCCAAGAATGGCATCCTGAAGATGAACGCCTGGGGCGGTCAGGTACACGAGGCGCTGGCACCCCAGGCCGGTGACTGGGATATCGTCAAGCATAGGGTTTCCCCTTTCTACCAGACGAAACTGGAACTGTTGCTCAAGCGCGAAGGTATCGAGCGCATCTACTGCAGTGGCGTAAGCACCCAGGCGGTGGTCCAAGCGACGGTACGCGATGCCCATGATCGGGATTTTGATGTGGTGGTGCTGGAAGATTGCTGCGCTGGCCCCAACGAACAGGAACACGCCAATTCGCTGGCCAGTATCGCCCGTTTTTGCTCCGTGGCCACTTCCGAGTCGGCCTTTGCATAACTCACGACCTGTCATTGGGTGGTGAATTGTGGCCCGGTCTTGCATATTGAGACCGGGTTTTTTTATTTGCGGAGGTGGTAGTGGGTGCACGGGCGTCGCGCATGAGCATTGCGGCACTGGTTATCGGCAGTTTTGCGGTGGTCATGTCGGCAACCACCATCAACGTGGCGATCGCGCCCATGATGGAGGAATTCGGCATCAGTCATCGGCTGGCGCAATCCTTCTCCTCGGTATTTCTCGGTCTGACGGTCATCTGCGCGCCGCTGGCGGCCTGGTTGGCTGATCGTTTTGGCGCCTGGCGGGTATTTTCCCGATTACTTCTTGTATACCTGCTGACGTCCATCGCCGCCGGCCTGTCTGACAGTTTCGCCGCCATGCTGGGGGTGCGTGGCATTCAGGGACTATGTGCCGGGATCATGCAGCCGCTGTCATTATTTCTGGTGCTGGAAACTGCCGATCCGGCGCGCCAGGGACGGACCCTGTCGATGTTCAGCCTCGGTGTTGTCATGGCTCCGGCATTGGGCCCGACGCTGGCGGGGTTTGTCGTCGAGTACAGCAGCTGGCGTTACACCTTCTGGCTGGGCGTGCCGCCTGCGCTGTTGTCACTGGGCCTGATTGGCTGGTGCCGCCCGACCGAGCGTGCCGCCAGCTCAGCCAACGGGCGGCTGGATTTTGCCGGACTGGGCTTTCTCGCGGTGCTGGTGGCGCTGGTGTTTGCCTGGCCGGTGGTACTGGAGCAGTCCGTCTGGTTGGCGTCTGTGCTGGCGCTGATCTGGGCCGGTCTGCTGTGGGCTTTCTGGCAGCGCCTGCGCCGGCATGCGCAACCGCTGATTGATCCGAACCTGCTTTCCCACCCGGCGTTTGCCAGGGGGCTGCTGGTCACGCTGGTTTATGGCATCGGCATGTACGGTTCGATATTTCTGATTCCGCTGTTGTTGCAGCACGGTCTGGCGCATTCGGCGGTGGTCACCGGTAATCTGTTGTTGCTCGGAGGCCTGGCGTTGGCGGCAAGTATTGCTCTTTCCGGTCGGCTGGTGGATCGTTTTTCCTCGCAGCTGGTGGTGTTGATCGGGCTGGGCTGTTTCGCCCTGTCCAATCTGCTGCTGGCGTGGCCGGGCGGGCTGTGGATCATCGCGCTGGGTATCATCATCAGCCGCTTCGCACTGGGCATGATCATCCCCGGACTGTATACCAGCATGGCCAGAGCAGTGCCGGAGCCCATGCTGCGCCGGGGTACCGCCGTCACCACCATGACCCGGCAGGCCGGTGGTGCGCTGGGTATCACCCTGATTGGTGCCTTGCTGGCTGCGCTGAGTCAGAGCGGTACGGCCGATGTGCCGTACCGGATCCTGTTTGTCCTGCTGACATTGATGTTTCTTGCGGTGCTGCCCGCAGCGAGGAAGATGGGTCGCAACGAGCAGTGAGCGCTCAGGTGGCTGGGGCGGTGGTGGCCATCTTCTTCAGTCGGTAATCCATCTGCGCCCGGGTCAGGCCAAGCAGGGCGGCGGCGCGGGTAATGTTCTGTTGAGACAGGTGCATGGCGGCCCGCACGAAGGCATCTTCCACCTCATTCAAGGGTAGCGGCCGCTGCTGCAGCAGGCGCACGGCAGTCTGATCCAGCGAGGGGCCGGGCGCAGCGGGGTCGCCGGTGCTGTCCGGGCTGGTGGTGGCCTCCGGCAGGCGGATGCCGATTCCTGGCGCCTGATCCCAGCTGACCGTACCCGATTGCCGCTCAGCCTGATTGCCCTCCAGCCCTGACAGGTGTCGCAGATCAATGGCATCGCCGTCGTCGGCCAGGATCACCGCCCGCTCAATGACGTTCTCGAACTCGCGAATATTGCCCGGCCAGGAGTAATCGAGGATCGATTGCAATGCCCTGGGGGTAATACCAGCGAGCTGGCGACCGTGTTGCTGGCACAGATGATTGACGAAGCGATCCAGCAGCAGCGGCAGGTCATCCTTGCGTTCGCGCAGCGGGGCGATGGTCACTGGGAAGACATTCAGGCGATAGAACAGGTCGCTACGGAAACGTCCATGTTTGACTGCCTCGGCCAGATTCTCGTTGGTCGCGGCGATCACCCGTACATCGATCTTCAGCGTCTTGGTGCTGCCCAGCCGCTCCAGCTCACCACTTTGCAGCACCCGCAGCAGCTTGCCCTGGGCAGTCATGCTCAGGGTGCCGATCTCGTCGAGAAAGATGGTGCCGCCGTCGGCAATCTCGAAGCGCCCGGGCCGTGCCTCGGTAGCGCCGGAGTAAGCGCCGCGCTGCACGCCGAACAGCTCGGATTCAATCAGCGTGTCGGGGATGGCCGCACAGTTTATTTCAATAAAGGGCGCATCGGCGCGCCGGCTGTTGGCGTGCACCTCATGGGCGAACATGGTCTTGCCCACGCCGCTCTCGCCGAGCAGCAACACGGTGGCGTTGGTGGAGGCCACGCGCAGAATCTTGTGGAGCACGGCGTGGTAGGCGGCGGAGCTGCCTACTGGCCGATCCAGCTCGACGTTGTTCTGGTGGTCGAAAGCCAGGCCGAAGGGTGCCTTGCCCGGCTGCATCCCGGCAAACTCGCTGCGCGCGGCGGATTTTCGGCTGGGGCTGGCCATGCGCGGTTGGAAGTACTGCAGGTCATCTTCGGCGTCCTCCCAATCCTCCACCGGCCGGGCCACGGCGCGGCATACGGCATCACCCCGGGCGACGCATTCCGCCTCGCGCACCAGAATGCGCTTGCCCATCAGCCGGGTAAGGAAGGCTGAACTGTTGCCGGTCGCCATCCAGCATACCGGGTCGTGACTCTGGCCGTGGGTCGCCAGGTGCAAATCGCTCTCCAGCGAATGTTTCCAGATGAATTCGCCGTAGAGATAGCCTTTGTGTGGATCCACCTCAATGCGTACCGGCTCGATTTCGAGAATGCCGCATAGCGAATGAATCTGTGCACCGGCGGCGAGGATATCCAGTTGTGAGCCGCTTTGCCGGGTCTTGATCGCCAGCTCGGCGCTGCGGGTGCCGCTGAGATAACCGATGCGGGTCAACAATCCCCGGGTTTTTTCCACGCCGAGGGTCTCCAGCAGCTCCTGGCGCAGGGCGCCAAAGGCTTCGGCATGGAGCAGCAGCATGCGCTTGTCACCGAGCCAGATCATGCCCTGTTCGGGATTGAAATACAGGTGCTCGGCGAGGTCCTGCATGTCAGGAAAGCGCAGATCGGTAATCACATCCTTGAGCGAGTGGGGGCCGCTCTTGCCATCAGTATAAGGATACATCTTGAACACCATTTATTGTTGTTGGCCGGGCAGGGATGTTGTTCTGCCATTGGACGAATAATAGCAGAACCGGGGGCGGCCAGCGCGCCCGTCCGGCGGCATGCTTTGTTGAATGTATTGTTCGCTTTAACTGAATTGTTCGGCGAATTTTAATGCGTAAAATTCTGATGAATACAAAAATTCATGAAATTGATAGTGGGCCGTATTCCGACTTGAACGATAAATAACATAAAGATTGAGATGTATCTATATGAATATTAAGTAATAAAAATACAGAGTGAAGCCGTAAGGCGAACATGGCACAGCCGTTGCTGTCTCTTTTGTACAGCACGACACAGGTTTGAGTCACATCTCACTCATGCTGTCGAACAAGAAAACAAGAATAACGGAGATAGCACCGTGGCTGAGATTTCTGCTTTGGGCTACGTCGGATTCGGCGTCAGCAACCTCGACAAATGGCAGGTATTTGCCACCGATATTCTCGGTATGCAGGTGGGCCGGCGTGATGCCAACAGCTTGACCCTGCGCATGGATGGGTACCAGCAGCGCTTCTTCCTTGAACAGAATCCGGTGGACGACATCATTGCCGCCGGCTGGGAGTTTACCAGTGAGCAGGAGCTGGAAGAGTACGTCGCCGAGCTGCGGGAGAAGAATGTTCAACTGCAGCCATTGACTGCCGAGCAATGCGCCCTGCGGCATATCGAGAAGGGCTACCGCTGCGCTGACCCCAACGGCTTCGATCATGAATTCTTCTTTGGGCATGGTGTGGCGCTGTTGCAGGACAAGTTCCGTTCCAGCGTACTCAAGGGCGGTTTCGTTACCGGCAACCTGGGCGTCGGCCATATTCTGCCCTTTGCCAACCGTGGCAATGGCGCTGAGACAGTGGACTTCTACCGGAACGTGCTGAAATTCCGCATCAGCGATTACATCCGCCAGGAAGTACAACCGGGCATGACGGTCGAGGCGACCTTTTTCCATACCCGCACCGGCCGTCATCACTCCATCGCCACCGCTGAAGCGCCAACCGCCAAGGTGCTCAACCACTTCATGCTGCAGGTTGAGGACATGGACGACGTGGGTCTGGCCTATGACCGCGCGGTCAACGCAGGTATCCCCATCGTGCTCGAGCTGGGGCATCACCCGAACGACAAGATGTTTTCCTTTTATGCGCAGACCCCCTCCGGCTTCAACTTCGAGATGGGCTGGGGCGGCATTGTCATCGATGAGAATGACTGGGAAGTACGCACTTATCACCAGATGAGTGACTGGGGCCACAAGCGCAATCTGGTGCCACCGCCGGAAACCGAAGAGCACCCATTGTCCTGAGCCTGGGCTTACCTGGAGAGCAAGAATATGAGCATCTGGTTGGATTTTCTCGGGGCGGAGATTCGCTATGTCGACCTGCCCACCTATGGTCGCACGCGCATTGCCGAAGTCGGCAAGGGCAAGCCAGAAGCGTTGATTCTGATGCACGGCATCGGTGGTCACCTGGAAGCCTATGCGAAAAACGTGGTGGCACTGGGTGAACATTTTCACGTCATCGCCTTCGATTACGTCGGCCACGGCCTGTCAGCGAAAAAACTGGATATTGAATACTCTATCAGCGACTACGTCGAGCAGCTGCGTGAGCTCATGGATGTGCTGGACATCGAGCGTGCGCACATCTCCGGGGAGTCGCTGGGCGGTGTGGTTACCGGTGGTTTCGCTGTGCGTTATCCCGAGCGCGCCCTGCGTGCGGTGTTCAATACCACCGGCGGTATCCCGATTGTCAGTGACAAGGGCCGTGAGGATCTGAAGAACCTGGCCGAGCTGTCGGCGCGCAGCTCCGGTCAGCAACCGACCTATCAGAGCGTGCTGGCCCGCATGCAGTGGCTGCTGTACGAGGGCAATTGGGATCTGCTCAACGAGGAGCTGGTCGGCTCGCGCCTGGCTATCTATTCCCGCGAGGACTTTCAGGCCAGCGCGCCACTGGTCTACGGCCGCCTGCGCAAGGTCAATGAGGGCGGCACGCCGGACATGATCGAGCTCGAAAAGGTGCAGTGCGATTCGCTGTTGCTGTGGACCAGCCACAACCCGATTCATGACGTTGCCGCTGCTGAATCCGCCTTGCCGCGTCTGCCCAGGGCGCAGCTGTATGTAATGAAGAAACTGGCCGGCCACTGGCCACAGTATGAGTCGCCCGCCGAGTTCAACCAGGTGATGGTCGAGTTCCTATCGACCGGGCGGGTATCGGCATGAACGCCCAGGTCGCAATGATGAGACCCGCCCGGCCGCACCTGCCGGTCGCTACCAGCGATTTCTGCAAGGCCATGCGCAACCTGGCCGGTCACTGCGTGGTGATCGCCAGTGGCAGCACCGGTCAACGGGCGGGACTCACCGCCACGGCGGTGTGTTCGGTTACCGCCGAGCCCCCGCGGCTGCTGGTCTGCGTCAACCGTAACGTCTATGCCCACGGCGTCATCACCAGCGCCCGGCACTTGAGCGTGAATGTGCTCGGTTGCCGGCAGGAATCCATTGCCCGGCGTTTCGCCGGAATGGTGGAGGGCGTCGCCGGTGAGCAGCGTTTTGAGGAAGGTGGCTGGATGCCGGGCATCAGTGAAGTGCCGGTGCTGAGCGACGCGCTGGCCAGCTTCGAGTGCCGGGTGGTCGAGGCCATCCCGGCCAGTACCCATGACATGTTCCTCTGTGAAGTCATCCGGGTGACCGGCCAGATGGAAGAGCAGGACCCGCTGATTTATTTCAATGGCCAGTTTGCCGCGCTTGCCTGAGCCGCCATTCTGCCCAACCCGATAGCGCCAATAAAAACAAAGTGAGAAACGATATGACTACCGCATTGAACACCAATCCCGTGAACCTGAATGTTGTACCTACCGAGGCAGAGCTGGTTCAGCGTGCCCGTGAAATGATTCCCATGCTGCTGGAGAAGGCTGAGTCGGTTGAGAAGAACCGCATGGTCTCGCCCGAAACCATCCAGGCCTTTGTTGATGCCGGGTTCTTCAAGATCCTGCAACCGGCCCGCTTTGGTGGTTATGAAATGAACCCGGCGGTGTTTTACAAGGTGTTGATGGAGCTGGGTCGCGGCTGCGGTAGCAGTGCCTGGAACATGATGATTCTCGGCGTGCACCAGTGGGAATTCGGCAGCCTGCCGGATCAGGCCTGCGAAGACGTCTGGGGCACTGACGACCAGACCATCATCGCTTCCTCCTATCCACCCTTCGGCAAGGTCGAGGAAGTGGAAGGCGGCTATCAGATCAGCGGCACCTGGAAAACCTCCAGCGGCTGTGACCACGGTAAGTGGGCCTTTCTCGGTGGCTTGCGCCGTGATGCCGAGGGCAACGTGATTGATCGCCTGTCCATGCTGGTGCCGGCAACCGATTTTGAAATCGAGGATGACTGGCATGTGTTCGGTCTGGCCGGTACCGGCAGCAAGAGTCTGGTGGTCAAGGGCACTTTCGTTCCATACCACCGTGTACACAGCCTGATCCAGTACGACAAGGACGATCGCGGCACCCACTATCTGTACCCCTTCAATCAGATCTTCTTCGGCTCGGTCTCGGCGCTGATCGTGGGCATGGCCCAAGGCGGAATTGATGAATATATCCGTCAGATGAAAGTGCGCACCAGCACGCTGGACGGTAGCAACGCGTCGCTCAGCCCCTACGTCAAGGACCGTCTCGGCAACGCCGTGGTGCGGGTGCGTTCAGCCCGTGCGCGCCTGCTGCAGATGATGGCCGAAACCACCGAGATCGTTGAGCGTGGCGAACTCGTGCCTACCTACGACCGGGTTCACCACATGCTGGATATTGCGCGGGTAGGGCGGGACTGCGAAGAAGCCGTGATGCTGATGTTCAAGGCGACTTCGGCCCGGGGCATCTACCTGAGCAATCCGTTGCAACGCATCCTGCGCGACGTTATCGCCGCCTCCAACCACATCACCCAGAACGCTGACGATACCGCCGGCATGTTGGGTGCCTACCTGCTCGGTCAGCAGCTGCCGCCCATGGTGTTCGGGCTTGAGGCGGTCTCGCTGAACGACTGATGTATTTGGGGGGCGACTCCCGGATAGATCGTGGCAGCCGCGGGTGCGGTTGCCACGGGAATAACAATAAAAGGCGGTGTACCGCTCTTATCTGAGGTGCTTTATGTCTTATCCAAGGTTGAACAAGACGTTCCAGCTATCGGCACTCAGTGCTGCCATTGTGCTTTGTTCTGCATTGCCAGCCCATGCGTTCCAGTTTGATACCAGTAATGACGAAGTACGTATCCGTCTGGATACCAACGTCAAGTACAACGCCGCCTGGCGGGTGCAGGATCAGAAGAGCCGGCTGCTGGCTGACCCTACGCTGGATGACGGCAACCGTAACTTCGACAAGGGATCCATGATCAATAACCGCGTCGACCTGTTCTCCGAGTTCGACGTCAATTACCGTGGCATGGGTGTGCGGGTCAGTGGTGCCGCCTGGTATGACCGGGTGTATAACCGCAAGAACGACCATGACAACCCCGAAAGCGCCAATAGCCTGTCGGTGGATTACAACGAATTTACCGATGAAACCCGCGACCTGCATGGCCGCGACGCCGAGCTGCGCGACGCCTTCGTCTATTCGGACTTCAACCTGACTGAGGACATCTGGGGCGTGCTGCGTGTTGGTCAGCACTCGTTGCTGTACGGCGAGAGTCTGTTCTTCGGTAATAACGGTATCGCCGGCGGCATGATGCCGATCAACGCGATTCAGGCCCTGTCCGCACCCAACTCGCAGTTCAAGGAGCTGGTGCTACCGGTCAAGCAGATTTCCGGTGACCTGCAGCTGACCCCGGCATTGTCGCTGGGCGCCTACTACCAGTTCGAGTGGGAACGCACCCGCATCCCAGCGGCCGGCAGCTATTTCAGCCCGGCGGATCTGCTGGATGGCGGCGGTGAGCGCATCATCGCGGGCCTGGATCCGAACATCTCGCTCTACCGCACAAAGGATATTGAAGCACGTGATTCCGGGCAGTGGGGCTTCCAGCTGCGCTACCGGGCTGACAGCATCGATACCGACTTCGGCCTGTATGCAATCAACTACCACGACAAGAACTTCCAGGTGCAGACCCGGCCGTTCGCCGTGCCCCAGCCTGGCGTAGCCAGTGATCTGGTTGTGGGTGAGCACATGCTCGTCTTCCCGGAAGACGTGCGCGCCTACGGCTTCAGCGCCACCACCGGCATTGGCGATGCCAACGTTGCCTTCGAGGGCTCGATCCGCCGTAACGCACCGCTGGTCAGCCTGACCATGACCGACCTGACGGGTGACCACGACAACGACAGCAACCCGCTGTACGCCGTGGGTAACACCGCCCATGCCCAGGTCAGCATGATTCAGATCATGCCCCAGGGGCGTTTCTGGGATACCGCCGCGTTGATGGGTGAGCTGGCCTGGAACCGCACCCTGAGCGTGACCAAGAATCGCGAGTGGCTGGACCCCAACAACACCCGCGACGCCACCGCCATGCGCGTGGTATTCACCCCGACCTGGTTCCAGGTGTTTGACGGGATCGACCTGTCCGCGCCCATGGGCGTGAGCTACGGCATTGATGGCCGTTCTTCCGCGGTGGGTGGGTTCAGTCAGGCCAAGGGCGGTGGGTTCAACGTGGGCGTATCGGCCGAGTATCTCAAGCGGGTCACCGTGGCGCTGTCCTACAACGGTTTCTACGGGCCCACTGACCGGGTCAACAACCCCGAGTTTGTCGAGGCGATTGGTGCCACCACCGGCGTCAAGACCTACAAGCAGACCAATGGCGACCGCGATTTCATTTCCCTGAATGCTTCCTACACGTTCTGAGGCCTGATCATGCATAACAATAATATTCGTCGATTTGCTCTTTGCCTTTCATTGCTGGCGCTGAGCGTCGGCACCGCCGGCGCGGCGGTGAGCCCCGAGGAAGCCGCCCAGCTCAACTCCACACTGACTCCGCTGGGTGCCGAACGTGCCGGTAATGCCGAGGGCACCATCCCGGCGTGGGATGGCGGCTACACTACAGTGCCGGCTGGCTTCGAGAACGGCCATCGGGACTTTGATCCCTTCGCCAATGACAAGCCCTTGTATTCGATCACCGCCGCCAACCTGGCCGAGCATCAGGACAAGCTGGCGGCCGGTGTCGTTCAGCTTTTCAAGGACAACCCGGAGACTTTCCGGATTGATGTCTATCCGACCCGGCGTACCGCCTCCGCTCCGCAGTGGGTGTATGACAACACCTTGAAGAATGCGACCAATGCAACGCTGGAGAATGACGGCCTGACCGTGCGCGGCGCCTATGGCGGTGTGCCGTTCCCGATTCCGAAAACCGGTATCGAACTGGTCTGGAACCACCAACTGCAGTGGCGAGGCGAGGCGACCGAGGCGCGTTATCAGGTCTGGACCACCACCGGTGAAGGGCGCCGTATTCTGGCTACCGCCGCGCGGGACTACGCCCAGTATCCCTACTACTACGCTGACGGTTCGGCAGAAACCACGCCCAACCCCAAATACATGCTGGCTATCCAGCTGGCCTACGAACCGGCCTTCCGTGCTGGCGAAGCGCTGATGGTGCATAACACCCTGGATTACCACCAGGGCCGGACCCTGTGGCAATACCTGGTGGGCCAGCGCCGGGTGCGCCAGGCGCCAAGCATCAACTTCGATACGCCCAACGTGGTGGCGTCCGGCACCAACTTCGTCGATGAAACCTTTGGTTACGGCGGCTCCCCGGAGCGCTATGACTGGAACCTGATCGGCAAGCGGGAAATGATCATCCCCTACAACAACAACGCGATGATGGCGCACAGCGACGCCGAAGTACTGGGCGAGCGGCATGCCAACCCGGATCTGGTGCGCTGGGAACTGCACCGCGTCTGGGAAGTGGATGCCACCCTCAAGCCGGGCAGCCGTCACGCGGTACCCAAGCGCAAGTTCTACTTCAACGAAGACACCTGGGGCACGGCCATCTTTGATGGTTGGGATGCCGAAGGTAGCCTGTGGCGCACCTCGGTGAACACGCCGTTTGTGGCTCCGGACATTCCGGCGACAGTGAACTTCTGTGGTGGCTTCTTCCATGATCACCGCACCCGCGCCTGGGTTTACAACTGCGCCATGGGGACGGACGTGAAAGGCAGCCAGTTCAGCATCGTGCCCAAACGCACCGAAAGCTACTTCTCACCGCAATCGCTGCTGCGCATGAGTGGCCGTTGATTGATCCATTGCCCCGGCCAATGCCGGGGCAATTCCGCCTTGCGAGGAGTTGCGGAATGAATAACAAGATTGGAACAAGCCTGGCTTGCTTGCTGGTTCTCACCGCGCTGGCCGCTACGCCAGTTACCGGTCTGGCGGCTGAGTTGCCGGACACCCTGAGCCGGCCTGCGACCCTCTCCGAACTGGCACCCCGCTCGATGCTCAGCGCCGTTGCCTGGGCCGGAGAGCGTCTGGTGGCAGTGGGTGAGCGGGGCCATATCATCGTCTCCGACGACCAGGGCGCCAGCTGGCAACAGAGGCCATCCCCGGTGAGCGTGACGTTGACCTCGGTGTGTTTTACCCATGACCAGCGCGGCTGGGCGGTCGGGCATCGTGGCGTGGTGTTGCATACAGCGGACGCCGGTAACAATTGGGCGTTGCAATATGATGGCCAGCGCTTTGCCGAGGCGGCTTACCAGCAGGCCCGGGAGCAGGGCTCCGAGCTGGAATACAGTACCGAAATGCTGGTCGAGGATGGCCCGGACAAGCCATTCCTGGATGTCCAGTGCCTGGGTCAGCAGTCAGTGGTTGCGGTTGGTGCCTACGGGCTGGGCGTTCGCAGCAGTGATGGCGGGGCGAGCTGGTCGCCGTTACTCAGCCTGATGGAGGGCACCGAACAGAGCCACGTCAACGCCATACTGGCGGTAGGCGATGCGCTGTACATGGCCGGAGAAATGGGTGGCCTGTATCGCAGCGATGCGGCAGTAAACCAGCTGGAGCGTCTCGACCAGCCTTATGAGGGCAGCTACTTCGGCCTGTTGAGCGATGCCAGCCAGCTGTTCGCTTTTGGCCTGCGCGGCCATGCCTTCGCTTCTGACGACGGTGGGCAACACTGGCGGCAGCTAGCCATACCCACCAGCCAGAGTCTGACCGCTGGCAGCCTGTTGCCCGATGGTTCGCTGCTGCTGACCGATGCCGCTGGTAGCGGCTGGTTGAGCCGCGATGGGGGCCATAGCTTCCAACGCGTCCGCGCTGAGCACCGATTTCCACTGACCGAGCTGCTGCCGTTGGCTGACGGCAGCGTATTGGCTGTGGGTGCCAACGGCATCACCCGTTTTTCCGCCGAACAGTTCAACTGACCGGCCCGCCTGAGGTTCATGACTATGGCTATTTCCGCTTCAGATGGCTTCGAGACCATCACCAACCTGAAGGACTTTGATCAGCACTCCGGTAATGCGCTGGAACGTCTGCTGTTCAACTACCGGGGCTGGATTATTGCCTTCTGCGTGTTGATGACGCTGCTGTTTGCTGCCTCGGCGACCCAGGTTCGCATGAATGCCAGCTTTCTCAAGACGGTGCCTACCAGTCACCCCTTTATTCTGAATTACCTTGAACATCAGGATGAGCTCAAGGGCACCGCCAATACCCTGCGTATTGCCGTGGCGCTGGAAGGTGAGGGCGACATCTTTACCGCCGAGTACATGGAAACCCTGCGGCAGATCAACGATGAGGTATTCCTGCTGCCGGGGGTGGACCGTTCCTTCATGAAATCCCTGTGGACGCCGCTGACCCGTTGGCAGGGCGTGACCGAACAGGGCTTTGATGGCGGCACGGTAATTCCGGACGGGTTTGCCGGCCGGCCCGAGGACCTGGAGGTGCTGCGCAATAACGTGCAGCTGTCCGGGGAGATCGGCCAGCTGGTGGCGCCGGACTTCCGTTCCAGCATCATTCTGGTGCCGCTGCTGGATGTGGATCCGGCCACCGGCGAGGCGCTGAACTACAAGGCGCTGTCCGATTCGCTGGAGCAGATCCGCCAGCGCTATGCCGAGCAGGGTGTGTCCTTGCATATCATCGGCTTTGCCAAGGTCATGGGTGATCTGATTTCCGGCCTGTATGCGGTGCTCGGGTTCTTCGCCGCGGCGGTGGTCATCACCACGGCCATTCTGCTGTATTTCACCCGTTGCTGGCGCAGTACAGCAGTGGTGCAGGGTTGTACCCTGGTCGGCGTGGTCTGGCTGTTGGGCGTACTGCCACTGCTGGGTTATGAGCTCAACCCTTATTCGATCCTCGTGCCCTTCCTGGTGTATGCGATTGGTGTAAGCCACGGCGCGCAGAAGATGAATGGCATCATGCAGGATATCGGGCGAGGTACGCATAAGCTGATCGCTGCGCGCTACACCTTCCGCCGCCTGTTCGCCGCTGGCATGACAGCGCTGCTGGCCGACGCCGTAGGCTTTGCGGTGATGACCATCGTCGATATTCCGGTGATCAAGGAACTGGCGATCATTTCCAGTATTGGCGTGGCCTTGCTGGTATTCACCAACCTGGCGCTGCTGCCAATCATGTTGTCGTACACCGGCGTGTCGCCAAAGGCTGCCCAGCGTCGCCTTGAGTCCGAACAGGTTCACGAGCAGCCAGGCTACCGCAAACCGGCGGTGGTGCGCGGGTTGCTGGCCTTTACCCGTCCGAAAGTCGCCGCCGTTGCGCTGGTCTGTGCCAGCGTGTTGATCGGCTGGGCGGTGTTCGAGGCGCGCAATCTGCAGGTCGGGGATCTGGATCCGGGCGCGCCGGAGCTGCGCGCCGACTCGCGCTACAACCAAGACAACCAGTTCGTGATCAGTAACTACCAGGCCAGCAGCGACGTGTTCGTGGTCATGGTGGAAACGCCCTCCGGCCAATGTGTGAACTACGAAACCCTGCGCAAGGTGGAGGAGCTGGAATGGCGCCTGCGGCAGCTGCCGGGGGTGGACGGCACCAACTCCATCGCCGGGGTCGCCCGCCGGGTCAACGTCGGCATGAACGAAGGCTTCCTCAAGTGGAACGAGCTGCCGCCGAACCAGCCGATGATCAACGCGGCCGCCAACCGTTCCCCGCGGGATCTGTTCAACGCCACCTGTGATCTGCTGTCGGTGTACGTGTTCCTGCAGGACCACAAGGCCCAGACCCTCAGCGGTGTGGTGTCTACCGTGGAGAATTTTGCTGAGCAGTTCAGCGACGAGCAGGCGACCTTTCTGCTGGCTGCAGGTAACGCCGGTATCGAAAGTGCGACCAATATCGTGGTAAAGAAAGCCAACACCCAGATGGTCATCGGGGTGTATCTGGCGGTGAGTCTGCTGTGTCTGCTGGCGTTCCGCTCCTGGCGGGCGACCGTCTGCGCAATCCTGCCGTTGATGCTGACCTCCATGCTCGCTGAAGCGCTGATGGTCAAGCTGGGTATGGGCCTCAAGGTGTCGACCCTGCCGGTAGTCGCGCTGGGCGTGGGCATTGGGGTGGACTACGCGCTGTATATCCTCAGCGTGATGCTGTTCTGGCTCAAGCGCGGTTCCAGTCTGTCCGAAGCCTACTTCCAGGCGCTGAACTTTACCGGCCGGGTGGTGGTGTTCACCGGTGTGACCCTGTCCCTGGGTGTGGTGACCTGGATCTTCTCGCCGATCAAGTTCCAGGCCGATATGGGCCTGCTGCTGACCTTCATGTTCTTCTGCAACATGTTGGTGGCGCTGATTCTGGTACCAGCGCTGGCGTGCTTCCTGCTGCAACCCAGGCATTTCGCTTCCCGTCATGTGCTCGAGCAGAACCAGCTGGATAAACAGCAGGCGGCGGAACGTGTGCATCCCACCGAACGCCGTGCGTTCGCTGTTGAAGAGGTGTTGTCATGAGTGGTCAGGGATTGACGCTACCGCGTCTGCGGGGCGATGGCATGACGCTGGATCTGGCCCGTGCGGGAGTGGATGCCGCGCTGGAATGTGCACGCAGCCTGCAACTGCAGGTCAGCATCGCGGTGGTCGACAGCGGGGGCCACCTGCTGGCCTTTGCCCGCACTGAGGGCACGCCCTGGCACAGCATTCAGCTGGCTACCGAAAAGGCCCGCACCTCGGCCTCCTTCGGGCTGCCCAGCAGCACCCTGGGGGACATGATTGATAACGCCTCCGAGCGTATCCGCATGAACCTGATGCTGCGCCCGGAAATCGTTGCCATGGGCGGCGCTTTCCCGATCCGGATGGGCAACCGGATGATCGGCGCGCTGGGTGTATCCGGTGCCAGTGAAGAAGAAGACGTTATCTGTGCGCTGGCCGGGTGTGAGGCGATTGCCTGTCATACCGACGCTGCGCTCGAATCCGAAGGAGCTGAACATGAGTAACAACCCCCTGCATGCCCAGTTGGGCGAAGAGCTATTCGGGGCCCTGCGCGATGCCCGCATGGTCGCGCCACTGACCGAGCGTTATCCGCAGCTGACCATTCAGGACGCTTACGCCATTCAGCAGCAACTGATTGCCCAGCGGCTGGAGGCGGGCGAGCGCATCATCGGCAAGAAGATCGGTGTGACCAGCCAGGCGGTGATGGATCTGCTCAAGGTTGATCAGCCGGATTTCGGCATGCTCACCGACCGCATGGTGATCAACCAGGGCCAATGCGTGGACATGGCCAGCCTGATCCAGCCCAAGGCAGAAGGCGAGATTGCCTTTGTACTCAAGCGGGATCTGGCTGGCCCCGGCGTAACCGTGGCCGATGTGCTGCGCGCCACCGAAGGGGTCATGGCCTGTTTCGAGATCGTCGATTCGCGCATCCGCGCTTGGCAGATCAGGATCCAGGACACGGTGGCAGACAACGCCTCCTGCGGCCTGTTTGTACTGGGCGACCGGCTGGTTGATCCACGCGGTCTGGATCTGTACAGCACCGGCATGGTGCTGGAGAAAAATGGCGCCATTGTCGGCACCGGCGCGGGTGCGGCGAGCATGGGCTCGCCGGCGATAGCGGTGGCCTGGCTGGCCAACACCCTGGGGCAACTGGGCATGAGCCTGAAGGCCGGCGAGGTGATCCTGTCCGGCGCGTTGTCCGGCATGGTGCCGGTCACGGCCGGTGACAATCTCAGCGTGACCATTGCTGGGCTTGGCAGCTGCAGCGTGCGTTTTGCCTGACCTATTTGAGGAAACAATAATGAGCAAGAAACTCAAAGCCGCGATCATCGGCTCGGGCAATATCGGCACCGACCTGATGATCAAGATCCTGCGCAACGCGCAGCATATCGAGATGGCCGTGATGGTCGGGATTGACCCTGGCTCCGACGGCCTGGCCCGCGCCCAGCGCATGGGCGTGGCCACTACCCATCAGGGCGTCGATGGCTTAACGCTGATGCCGGAATTCGCTGATATCGATTTCGTCTTCGATGCCACCAGCGCCGGTGCCCACGTGCGTAACGACGCTCTGTTGCGCCAGCTCAAGCCGGGTATCCGCATGATCGACCTGACCCCGGCGGCCATTGGCCCGTACTGCGTGCCGGTGGTCAACCTGGAAGAGCACCTCAACCAGACCAACGTCAACATGGTCACTTGCGGCGGCCAGGCGACCATCCCCATGGTCGCGGCGGTCTCCCGGGTAGCGAAAGTGCATTACGGCGAGATCGTGGCATCCATTGCCAGCAAGTCCGCCGGCCCCGGGACCCGGGCCAATATCGACGAGTTCACCGAGACCACCTCCCAGGCCATCGAGGTAATCGGTGGGGCGCAGAAGGGCAAGGCCATCATCATCATGAACCCGGCCGAGCCGCCGATGATCATGCGTGACACCGTGATTGTACTGTCGGAGCTGGTGGATCAGGACAAGGTGGCCGCCTCGGTCGAGGAAATGGCCGCCTCGGTGCAGCGCTATGTGCCGGGTTACCGCCTCAAGCAGAAGGTGCAGTTCGACGTGATTGCCGAGTCCGCATCGCTGAACATTCCCGGCGTTGGCCTGCGCAGCGGGCTGAAGACCTCGATCTTCCTCGAAGTGGAAGGCGCCGCCCATTATCTGCCGGCCTACGCTGGCAATCTCGACATCATGACATCCGCCGCGCTGGCCACCGCCGAGCGCATGGCCCAGTCCATGCTCAGTGCAGGAGGTGCCGCATGAGCTTCGATCCGACCCGCAAACTCTATATTTCCGACGTGACCCTACGCGATGGCAGTCACGCCATCCGCCATCAGTACTCGATTCAGAACGCTGTGGATATTGCCCGGGCGCTGGATCAGGCCCGGGTGGATTCCATCGAAGTGGCCCACGGTGACGGCCTGCAGGGCTCGACCTTCAACTACGGCTTTGCCGCGCATACCGACCTGGAATACATCGAAGCGGTGGCCGATGTGGTCAAGCATGCAAGGATCGCCACGCTGCTGTTGCCGGGCATCGGTACCGTGCACGACCTCAAGGCCGCCTACGATGCCGGGGCACGGGTGGTGCGCGTGGCCACCCATTGCACCGAGGCGGATGTGTCGAAGCAGCACATCGAATACGCCCGGGAGCTGGGCATGGACACCGTGGGCTTTCTGATGATGAGCCACATGATACCGGCGCAGCAGCTGGCCGAGCAGGGCAAGCTGATGGAGAGCTACGGCGCGACCTGCATCTATATGGCCGACTCCGGCGGGGCGATGAACATGCAGGACGTGCGCGACCGCATGCGTGCGTTCAAGGACGTGCTCGATCCGGCCACCCACACCGGCATGCACGCCCACCATAACCTGAGCCTGGGCGTGGCCAACTCGATTACCGCGGTGGAAGAGGGCTGTAACCGGGTGGATGCGAGCCTGGCTGGCATGGGCGCCGGGGCCGGTAACGCCCCGCTGGAAGTCTTCATCGCCGCCGCCGAGCGCATGGGCTGGAACCACGGTACCGATCTGTACACGCTGATGGACGCGGCCGACGACATCGTTCGTCCGTTGCAGGATCGGCCTGTGCGGGTGGACCGGGAAACCCTGGGGCTGGGCTATGCCGGGGTGTATTCCAGCTTCCTGCGCCATGCCGAGGTCGCCGCCGAGAAATACGGCCTGAAAACCCTGGATATCCTCGTCGAACTGGGCAGACGCCGCATGGTTGGCGGCCAGGAAGACATGATCGTGGACGTGGCGCTGGATCTGCTGGCGGCACGCAACGCCTGACATCTCTAACAATTCACTACCGAAACAGGAAAAAGAACAATGAAAACCCATACCAACGAAGCCACCAGCAAGTTCGTCCAGACCGAAGAGTGGAAGCTGCACTATAACGACGCGGGCGAAGGGGAAGTGATCCTGATGATCCACGGCTCCGGTGCCGGTGCCACCGGCTGGGCCAACTTCCACCGCAATATCGATCCATTGGTCGCGGCGGGCTATCGGGTGATCCTGATGGATTGCCCGGGCTGGGGCAAATCCGATCCCATCGTTACCGGCGAACCGCGTTTCGATGTCAACGGTCGCGCCATCAAGCAGTTGATGGATGCGCTGGATATCGACAAAGCGCACCTGATCGGTAACTCCATGGGCGGTGGCAGCGCGCTGGCCTTTATCAAGGACTATCCCGAGCGGGTCGGCAAGCTGATCCTGATGGGCTCCGGCGGCGTCGGCAAGACCAGCATCTTCACGCCGCTGCCGATGGAAGGCATCAAGCTGCTGTTCGACGTATACAAGAATCCGAGCCCGGAAAGCCTGCGCAGGATGCTGGACGTGTTTGTTTACGACCCCAGTGCGCTGACCGAGGAACTGATCCAGCTGCGCTACGACGCCATGATGGAGAACGGCCATCACCTGGACAACTTCCTGCAGAGCGTCGCCCAGAGTAAGTTCAACATGGGTGATTACACTGATGACCTGCCGAATATCCCCAACAAAACACTGATTGTCTGGGGCCGGGATGACCGCTTTGTACCCATCGACTGGAGTCTGAAACTGCTGAACATGATCCCCAACTCCACATTGCACGTGTTCAGTCAGTGCGGTCACTGGGCGCAGTGGGAACACGCCGAGGAGTTCAACCGTCTGGTGCTGGACTTCATCAAGCACTGATCATCTGGTCATTTGGTCATCTGGTCATTGAGTCGCATGAATCGCCCCGTAATGGGGCGATCTGTTGTGCGAAGTAGATGTGTGTTTAAAGTCTTGGCCGGCAGGCGGTCATCTGCCGACAGAGAGCAACTGGCCACCGTCTACCGGGATGCAGGTGCCGGTAACCCAGCGGGCCTGTTCTGATGCGAGAAACACTGCGACGCTGGCCACTTCTTCGGGGCGACCGAAGCGGCCGGAGGGGATACGATTCAAGGTGCTGTGATAGCGCTTTGGCTGCTCCTGACGAGCCCGGTCCCAGACCCCGCCCGGGAACTCGATCGAGCCCGGCGCGATGCTGTGGACGCGAATGCCATGGGGTGCCAGTTTGACAGCCATTGCTTTGGCATAGCTGATAAGCGCAGCCTTGGCCGTGACGTAAGCAGGCGCGCCGGCACCGCGCAGGGCAGCAATGGAAGACAGCAGAATGATGCTGCCACCGCAGGCTTGTTGCATCCAGGGACTCACCTGTTGGACTGCTTGCACGGTGCTCAGCAGATCCAGCTCAATACTGCGCCGCCAGCCCTCCCGGTCATCGCCGGCACCCATGGCCGAGGCGTTACAGATCAGGATGTCGATGCTACCCAGGTGTTGACGCACCCGGTCAAGAAAGCGCTCCAGCGACGCCTCATCGGCAATGTCGCAGCTTTCCGCCATGGCCTCGATGCCATGGCTCTGCAAGTCCCGCAGGGTTTCATCGAGCGCCGGTTGCGAACGGGCACAAATCGCCACGTTGACGCCCTCGGCGGCCAGGGCCAGTGCCATCGCGCGACCCAGTCCGCGACTACCACCGGTAATTACTGCATTCTTACCGCGAATTCCCAATTCCATGGAGTTTTCCTTCAGCGTTTGCTGACGACCAGTTTCAAAGCTTTTCTGAATACTTCCAGCTCGCCCTCGCTGAGCTCGGCAAAGATTTCATCCTGCGCCTGATGCAGCATGTTCCATAGTTCCTGCAGTTTGGCGTGGCCGGCACTGGTGACCCAGCGCTGGTTACCCTTGATGTCCAGATAGCCCTTGAACTGCAGGTTTTGCATCGCATCTGCCAGTTCCCGGGCGGGAATGGCAACGGCCTGCTGCAGCTCGGCGGCGCTGGCGTTGGGGGCGCTGTCGAGCACCAGCAGCAGGCGCGACTCGCTGTTGCGCATGCCCAGTTTCAGATGCTGCTGGACAAAACGCGGGTGGCTGGCGCTGACCGCCTGAATCATCAGGTAGAACAGGTTGTCGCCGAGTCTGGTGTGCAACAGGTCGGCTGACTCGTTGTGCTCGGTGACCTCGGGTTTGCGGCCGCGCGGATGGGGCAGCACCATGGCGTAACTGCCTTGGTGGTAGACCAGCGGCGGCTGGCTGAAATCCTCGAACTGCTCGACCTGACCGATGATCAGCCAGTGATCGCCGGCGTCGATATGCTGGTAGGTCGCGCACTGAAAATTACCGGCACAGCCCTGGAAAATCGGCGCGCCGCCGACACCTGTGAGGTGCTCGATACCCGAAAACTTGTCTTCCTGCGGGCGGGCAAAATGGTTGGACAGCTCGATCTGATTGGAGGCGAGAATGTTCACTGCAAAATGTTCTGCCTGCTGGAATACTTCCCAGGCGCTGGAGCGCTTGTCGAGACTCCAGAGAATCAGCGGAGGGTCAAGGGAGACCGAATTGAAGCTGTTGGCGGTGACCCCGACCTTGCGCCCATCGGCGTCGCAGGCGGTGACTATGGTTACGCCGCAGGCAAAGTTGCCCAGCGCGCGGCGAAACTGACGGGGATCGAGGGTGGGTTGTGCGTTTTCCATGGGGACTCCAGCGGCCCGTATAGTCCGGGCTGGTGATTAGAAACATGGCTTCATACTGGCAATCGCGCGGGGGGCAGTCATTGGCCATAAATTGAATGGGTTGTTCGGTTGAGTTGTCTGCCCCGGCCGGCTCGGCATTGCTAGGCTTGGGTTCCTGATAATGACAAGACCAATAAGGAACCACCCATGAAGATGCCATCGTTCCCCCTGCGCCATGGCCTGCCTGTCGCGCTGCTGTTGACCGTTTGTGGCGTGCAGGCTGATCAGGCTCCAGCCTGCACTGCCGGTGACAACTACCAGCCGGTATGCGGCATCGCTCCGCCGGAGGATCTGGAGCTGTCCAGCGATGGCACTCAGCTATTCATGAGCGTGACCCCGGGGCTGGCCGGGCAGCATCAGCCGCGTCTGCGGGTCATGGATCTGGCCACCCAGCAGACTATGGATCTGGAAGTGAGCTATGCCGCGCAGGACGGCTGGGGCGAGACAAGCTGTACCGCGCCTGGACAGGGTATCGGTGCCCACGGCATTCACCTGTCCGAACGCAGTGACGGTCGCCAGCAGTTGCTGGTGGTCAATCATGGCGAGCGTGAGGCCATCGAGTTTGTCGAGCTGCAGCCGGGCGAGGATGGCTGGCAGGCGACCTGGCGCGGCTGCGTCGAGAACACCGGACAGGGCAAGTTCAATGACGTGGCGTCCACCCCGGATGGCGGCTTTGTAGCCACCGTAATGTTTGTGTCAGACAGCCTGGCGCCGCCGGTGCCGCTGGAACAGTTGCTGGATGGGCGCGATACCGGCTACCTGATGCACTGGGCACAGGGGCAGCCGCTGAGCAAACTGGAAGGCTCGGACGCACCGTTTCCCAACGGCGTGCAGGTAACCCCGGATGGCAAGAGCGCCTGGTTCGCCGCCTGGACGGCCAATCAGATCTGGCGCTATGACCTGCAGGCTGGTGCCGTCGATGCCAGGGTGGACACCGGCTACATGGTCGACAACCTTAACTGGGCCACTGATGGCCGCCTGCTGGGTGCAGGCGTGCCAGATGCGGCGGCCTTCGTCAGTTGCTTCCAGCAGCATGTCGAACACTGCCCGATGGGTGTGCGGGTTTCGGCACTGGATACCACCTCGCTGGAACATGAGCTGCTGTTCAGCACTGATCCCGGGGTGATGTCCGGCGCGTCGGCGGCCACCCAGGTGGGCGACGAGTTGTATGTGGGCACCTTTACCGGCGACCGGCTGTTGCGGGTAAAGGTGGCGGGTGCAAAGCAGGGCGCGCAGGAGTAATGGGATGCTGAAGATTCTGGCGGTATCATTGGCGCTGTGGTGCGGCGCGGCGTTGGCCGAGTCGCGGCCGAACATTCTGCTGATCATGGCCGATGACCTGGGGTTCTCGGATCTGGGCAGCTACGGCGGTGAAATCGACACGCCCAATCTGGATGAGCTGGCCGAGCAGGGGCTGCGCATGTCCAGCTTCTATACTGCGCCGACCTGTTCGCCGACCCGCTCCATGGTCATGACCGGTACTGACAACCATCTGGTGGGGCTGGGCACCATGCAGGAGGTGCTGCCGTTTCTCCCGGCGCTGCAGGGCCGGCCGGGCTATGAAGGCCACCTCAATGGACGCGGTCATTCGCTGGCCGCGCTGCTTGGCGAGGCGGGATACAACACCTACCTGAGTGGCAAATGGCACTTGGGTAGAGCGGCCGAGCAGGATCCCCTGCAATTGGGTTTCGACCGGGCGTTTGCCCTGCTGGACGGTGGAGCCAGTCACTTCCAGCCCGTGCCAGGCAGCCAGGTCCGGGTCGAGCAGCCGACCTACCGGGAGGATGGCAGGACGGTTGAAGTGGAGGGGGAGTTCTTTTCCTCGGATTTCTATACCGACAAGCTGATCGGTTACCTGGAAGAGGGCCGGGCCAACGGCAAGCCGTTCTTCGCCTGGGCCGCCTATACCGCTCCGCATTGGCCGCTGCATGCCCCGGCGGAGTATATCGACAAGTACCAGGGCCGTTATGACGTCGGCTACCAGGTGATCCGCGAGCGGCGGCTGGCCCGGCTGCGCGACAGCGGCCTGTTTCCGCATGGCCTCTCCGTAGCGCAGCCGGCTGAGGCACCCAACCCGTTGTGGGATCAATTGAATGCGCAGGAGCGGGCGCTGCAGGCGCGCAAGATGGAAGTGTACGCCGCGATGGTCGAACACATGGACATGAATATCGGTCGCCTGATCGACTACCTCAAACGCAGCGACCAGTACGACAATACGCTGATCCTGTTTGTCTCGGATAACGGTGCGGCCGGGGAAGACCATGCCCGGGGCTATTCGCCGGGGGATGCCCTGACCGACGACTCGCTGGCCAACATCGGCCGGCGTGGCTCCAATATCAACTATGGCTTTCGTTGGGCCGAAGTCAGCGCTACGCCCTTCAGTCTGGTCAAGGGCACTACCGGTGAAGGCGGCATCAGCTCGCCAGCCATCGTCAAGTTACCGGCTGGCCTGCGGGGCGTCGCCGGCGGGCAGATTGTGCACGGGATAGGTCGGGTGGATGACCTGCTGCCTACCTTCCTCGAACTGGCCGGCGCTGCCGATCCCGGCGACCAACACGGTGGAGAACTCAGACAGCCGATCACCGGCATATCCCTGCTGCCTGCCTGGCAGGGGCAATCGCTGCAACGCAGCAGACCGCTGGCAGGTGAGATGTTCGGCCAGGGCTACATCCGCATCAACGACTGGAAACTTCGCGCCGCTTCCGCCCCGGACGGCAGCCCTGCCAGCCTGAGCGCAGCACGGCAATGGCAATTGTTCAACCTGAAACAGGACCGCGGCGAAACCCGGGATTTATCCGGCGAATTGCCGCACAAGGTAACAAAGTTGAAACAGGCCTGGGAGGAGTACGCCCGCTGGGCGGGTTTGCCCGAAACGGATTAATCATGCGCGCCCCTGAGACCCCGACGTTAGCCTAGGAGGGCGGGTGTTGAGGTGTGCGAGTGCTGTCAGGTATTCAGCGTGTCCATCAACACCCGCACCTTGGTCAAGGTTTCCTGATATTCGGCTTCCCCATCCGAGTCGGCGACTATGCCGCCGCCGCCCCAGCAATATAAATGATCGTTCTGATGTATCAAGCTGCGGATGGCGATGTTCATGTCCATTTGCCCTTCACAACCGATATAGCCGATGCTGCCGCAGTACAGGCTGCGTCTGACCGGCTCCAGTTCCTCGATAATCTGCATCGCGCGGATCTTGGGTGCGCCGGTGATGGAGCCGCCGGGGAAGGCGCCGGCCAGCAAGCTGAGGGCGTCGTGCTCAGCCGCCAGTGTGCCGGTGATACTGCTTACCAGGTGGTGGACGTTGGGGTAACTTTCGATGTTGAACAGCTCCGGCACCTTGACGCTACCGAAGGCACAGGCGCGGCCCAGGTCGTTGCGCAGCAGATCAACAATCATCAGATTCTCGGCTCGATCCTTGAGGCTATCCCGCAATTCATTGGCCCACGCCTGATCCTGCTCGGGCGTACCGCCCCGTGGGCGTGTGCCCTTGATGGGGCGGGTTTCTACCTGCCGATCCGCGACCTTGATAAAGCGCTCCGGCGACAGGCTCAGTATGGTGTGTCTGGCAGACTCCAGGTAAGCCGCAAACGGAGTAGGGCAGGCCTGGCGTAGTTGCTGGTAGGCGGTCAGAGGATCGCCCAGACAGGGTGCGGAAAAGCGTTGAGTGAGGTTGACCTGATAGCAGTCTCCGGCGCGGATGTACTGCTGGATGCGCTTGAAGGCCTGCAGATAGTCCGTCTGGCTCTGCTCGGCGGCAAACGGCTGTTGCAGAGCAAAAGCGCCGGGGTGCGATGCTTCTGTGTGCAGGCGCGTAAACACCTGTTGCTGTTGTTCGACGGTAATGCTCGGGTGACATACCAGCCAGCGCTGTTGTTGCTGATGGTCACTGACCAGGCTCCAGCCATAGATACCCATGCGCAGGCTGGGCAGGGTGATATCAGCCTGCGCCTGCTCGGGAAGTTGTTCCAGCGCCCGGCCAAAGTCGTAGCTGATAAAGCCCAGTGCGCCCGCACCGAAGGGCAGCTGCACCTCGCTCGGCCAACCCGCTGGGCCAAGCTGGTTCAGCGCCGAGCGTAATCTGTCAATGGTGTCCAGTCCGGCCTCATGTTGCGCCGCTTCGATCACCTGCAGCGGGCCGGCAGCCATGATGCTGTAACGTCCCAGGTCATTGGTGCTGGAGGCAGAATCGAGGAGTACCGGATGGCCCATCTCCCGTATGGCAAGCAGCCCCGGCAGCGGATCAGCCTGCCAGGGCAGTTCGGTAATGCGGTAGGGCCGGATCATGCGACGGGTTCAGTGGGTTCCGGATCGACTGGTGCTTCGTCACTGCTGAGAAATACGGGTTTGCTGAAATGCTTCTGGGAGAAGGCCATGCGCTCTTCCACGGATTCGGTCCGGCCGGCCTTTTTCAGTTCGGCGATATGCCGCTCCACGGTATGACAGCGGTGGGTCAGGCCAGCGTCGTTGGCAATCTGGATGTTCAAGCCCGGACGTGCATTGAGCTCGAGAATCAGCGGGCCTTTCTCCTCGTCCAGTACCAGATCCACGCCGATATAGCCCAGACCGGACAACTCATAGCAGGACGTGGCCAGGCGCATGAAGCCGTCCCAGTCGGGCAGTTGCACGCCGTCCACCTCATTGGCAGTATCCGGGTGTTTGCTGATCTTGTTGTTCAGCCAGGTGCCCTTGAGCGTCACGCCCGTGGTGAGATCCACCCCTACACCGATAGCGCCCTGGTGCAGGTTGGCCTTGCCGCCGGACTGGCGGGTCGGCAGGCGCAGCATGGCCATGACCGGGTAGCCCATCAGCACAATGACGCGGATGTCCGGCACACCTTCGTAACTGATGCTCTTGAATATCGGGTCGGGTTTGACCCGGTATTCAATCAGTGCGCGGTCGCGGTGTCCGCCCAGGGAGTACAGCCCGGAGATGATGTTGGACAGGTGGTGCTCGATTTCATCATGGCTGATGATCTTGCCCGACACGGTGCGGTAACGTCCTTCGTAGCGGTCACCGATTACCATGATGCCGTCACCGCCGGCACCCTGGGCCGGCTTGATGACGAAGTCCTTGTGGTTTTCCACCAGCTTGCTGAATTTGCCGATGTCCTTTTCGGTATCGATGATGCCGTACATTTCCGGCACGTTGATGTTGGCGGCGATGGCGCGCTCCTTGGTCAGGATCTTGTCATCCACCACCGGGTACAGGCTGCGCTTGTTGTACTTGAGCACATAGTCGGCGTTGCGTCTGTTGATGCCCATGACGCCCGCCTCGCTGAGTGCTTTCCAGGTTTTCCAGAAAAACATGCGACTCTCCTCAGCCCTGCTTGGTCAGCGCTTTAAAGCGCATCAGTTCGGTGAGCCGGTAGCCGCGATAACGGCCCATGGCCAGCATGAAGCCCACCAGAACCAGCAACACGCCCGGGAAAGTGAACACGAAGTAGGTCAGCTCCGGAATGGTCATCAACATATGCGACAGGGTAGCGGCAACCAGGGTGCCCAGGGCGACCTTGAAGGAGTGTGCACCGCCGCGTTCTTCCCAGTTGATCGAGAGCCGCTCGATGGTCATGGTCAGGATCACCATCGGGAACAGCGACACCGACAGCGCGCGCTCAATGCCCAGCTTGTGACTGAACAGGCTGATCACCGCGATGATGATCACCACAAAGGTCAGCACGATGGACAGGCGCGGCAGCATCTGCAGCTTCAGGTGTTCCAGATAGGAGCGCAATGACAGCCCCAGCACGGTGATCAGGGTAAACAGCATGATGCCCCAGCCGACCTGAGTTTCGCGGAAGGCCAGTGCGATCAGTACCGGGGTGAAGGTACCCAGGGTCTGAATGCCGATCAGGTTGCGCAGCACCAGAATCACCAGTACGCCGATCGGGATCATGATCATCACCTGGTAAACCTGCTGCGCCTGCAATGGCAGACCGTAGAGTGAGTACTCCAGCAGGGCAGAAGGGTTGGCCTCGGTAGTCATCTTGGCCAGCCGCAGCGCGTTCATTTCGCTGTTGTTGATGGTGAAGCTCACGTTGCCGGTACGGCCACCTTCCAGTTGCAGCAACGGCTGAGTGCCAGTCCACCAGACCAGCCGGTTCTCGGGCATGCCTTGCTGTCCGGTCTCAGGATGGAAGTACAGCCAGCGCTCACCGTTGTGGCTGCGCAGCCAGAGTTCCGGCTCCTGGTTGGCAGAAGGTTCCAGGCGGATGGTATGCACCAGCTCCAGCGGAATGCGCGCATTGGACAGCAGCAGGTCAATCACCCGGGCCTTGTTCAATGCCGTGGCCTGACCCTCAAGCAGCAGACGCACGTTGTCATCAGTAATGTCATTAACCCGGCGTATGGTTTCACTGATGAAGGTTTCAATGTCGGCCGAGTGCTGACGGATAGGATTGATCAATGCATCAGCCGCGACCTGCTCGGGGCCGTCCAGTGCAATGGGCTGGCGCGGTGCGGGCGGACTGGCCTCCACTGCTTCGCCGCCATAGCGCTTGGTCAACACCATACGGTAGTAGAGTGTCTGGGAGCCGCTGGCGCGGCGAGCTGACCAGGTTACCCGGCGGTTGCCGTTCTGCTGGTTAACGCTGACACCGTAATTATTGGAGATAAAGCTTTCATTGAGGCTGACAAACTGTTGATTCAGTGGAGGAATAAACAGCTGCGCTTTAACCGGCACACCATTACTTGCACGGAAATCGATTTTTGCATCCAGGCTCCAGATGTCATCGGTTTCGTCCTCGCGCACCGGTATCTCCAGTACATAGATCTGATAACCGGTAATCAACAGACCCAGACTGACCATAAGGGCAATCAGTATTTTCAGATGCGTATTGATTGATTGCATAGCGCTCTCAGCTGCAGTGTTGGACTGCTGCTCCATTCCCTGGATTCAATGGAAAAGGCAGCGTTGGACGGGTGCGATAGTAGCACGCCAAGCAGACCGGCACCCAGTGCCAGAAGTTCCCCGGAGAAAGTGTAGTTGAAAGCGAGGCGATAGCCGATTGTTGACAATCAATGGTTGTGGATGGCAGTATCGCCCTTAATAAAGGGCTTCTTGCCGTAAAAATTAACAAGGTTGTATACAATTGACTGATTCCGTAAGCCTGTCATCTGCCACCACCCTCTCCGATGGAGCCTTTCTGCGGTTGCAGACGGCTATCGTCAAGGGTGAGATCGCACCGGGCACCCGGATCAGCGAGCAATTCCTGTCCAATACCTACGGTATCAGCCGCGGTCCGTTACGCGAGGCCATTCGCCGCCTGGAAGGCCGGCGGCTGGTGGTGCGGGTGCCGCATGCCGGTGTGCGCGTGGTGTCGCTCAGCTATGAAGAGCTGATCGAGCTTTATCATGTGCGCGAGGCATTGGAAGGCATGGCCTGCCGGTTGGCAGCGCAGAACATGACCGAAGAAGAGATCGCCAATCTGCGCGAGGTGCTGGCCACCCACGAGCGTCACTCCGGGCTCAAGGCCGACCAGTCCTATTATCAGCAGGAAGGCGACCTGGACATCCATTTCGTCATCATCCAGGGCAGCAAGAACAGGACGCTGAGCGACATGCTCTGCGCCGACCTGTATCACCTGGTGCGCATGTACCGCTACAAATTCTCGTCTACCCCCAAGCGCCCCCAGCAGGCGTTTGCCGAACACCATCGAATCATTGAAGCCATCGCCGATCGTGATGGTGAACTCGCGGAAATGCTGATGCGCCGACATATCAGCGCATCTCGCCGCAACATCGAGCGTCGCATGCTGGAACAGCGTGAGCTCACCATATCCTCAGGAGGGAGTAACTAATGAACAAGACCCCAGGCCAACGCTTTCGTCAGGCATTAGCTGAAGAACAACCGCTGCAGGTCATCGGCGCGATCAACGCCAACCATGCGCTGCTGGCCAAGCGTGCCGGCTTCAAGGCCATCTATCTCTCCGGTGGCGGTGTGGCGGCTGGCTCGCTGGGCCTGCCGGATCTGGGCATCAACACCCTGGAAGATGTACTGATTGACGTGCGTCGTATTACCGATGTATGCGATCTGCCGCTGATGGTGGATATCGACACCGGTTTCGGCCCCAGTGCGTTCAATATCGAGCGCACGGTCAAGAGCCTGATCAAGGCTGGTGCCGCCGCTGCACACATTGAAGACCAGGTGGGTGCCAAGCGTTGCGGCCACCGCCCGGGCAAGGAAATCGTTTCTGTTGAGGAGATGGTTGACCGTGTGCGCGCTGCCGCCGATGCCAAGACCGATCCGGACTTCTTCCTGATTGCCCGCACCGACGCGATCCAGGCCGAAGGCGTGGATGCAGCTCTTGAACGCTGCAAGCGCTATGTTGAAGCTGGCGCTGATGCCATCTTCGCCGAGGCAGCCTACGACCTGCCGACCTATGAGCGCTTCGTCAAGGAGCTTAACGTACCGGTACTGGCCAATATCACCGAGTTCGGTGCCACTCCGCTGTTCACCCGTGAGGAGCTGGCCTCGGTTGGTGTCGCCATTCAGCTGTACCCGCTGTCAGCCTTCCGTGCCGCGAACAAGGCTGCGGAAAATGTCTACAACGCTATCCGCACCGAAGGCCATCAAAAGAGCGTCATCGATAGCATGCAGACCCGTGAAGAGCTGTATGACCGTATCGGTTATCACGTGTTTGAAGGCAAGCTGGACGCTCTGTTTGCTGCCGGCAAGAAGTGATTCCGTTGCGCCGCCCGTTAATCGGGCGGCGCTGTATATAAAGACAATAAGTGCAATAGCCTGCCGAGCAGGATGACTGAGGAGAAACGCCATGAGCGCTAACGAATCAACCACCCCGACGTTCAAGCCGAAAAAATCTGTAGCACTGAGCGGTACCGCCGCCGGTAATACCGCCCTGTGTACCGTAGGTCGCAGCGGTAACGATCTGCACTACCGTGGTTATGACATCCTGGATATTGCCACCACCTGCGAGTTCGAGGAAATCGCTCACCTGCTGGTGCACGGCAAACTGCCGACAGCAGCCGAACTGACTGCCTATAAAGCCAAGCTCAAAGCCCTGCGTGGTCTGCCGGCTGCGGTGATGACTGCACTGGAACAACTGCCGCCGTCCGCGCACCCGATGGACGTGATGCGTACCGGTGTTTCGGTACTCGGCTGCCTGACGCCCGAGAAGGATGACCACAACCATCCCGGTGCCCGTGATATCGCCGACAAACTGATGGCGTCGCTGGGTTCCATGCTGCTGTACTGGTACCACTACAGCCACAACGGCAAGTGCATCGATGTCGAGACCGATGACGATTCCATCGGCGGTCACTTCCTGCACCTGCTGCACGGCGAGAAGCCCCGCGAGTCCTGGGTGCGTGCCATGCACACCTCGCTGAACCTGTACGCCGAGCACGAGTTCAACGCCTCGACCTTCACCAGCCGGGTAATTGCCGGTACCGGTTCCGACATGTATTCCTGCATTGCCGGTGCCATTGGTGCCCTGCGTGGTCCGAAACACGGCGGCGCCAACGAAGTCGCCTTCGAGATCCAGAAACGCTACGACAATGCGGACGAGGCAGAAGCTGACATCCGTGAGCGGGTGGGGCGCAAGGAAGTGGTCATCGGCTTTGGTCACCCGGTCTATACCGTCTCCGATCCGCGTAACGACGTGATCAAGAAAGTCGCCTGCGAGCTGTCTGACGAGCAGGACAACCGCAAGATGTACGACATCGCCGAGCGGCTGGAAAGCACCATGTGGGAAATCAAGAAGATGTTCCCCAACCTCGACTGGTTCAGTGCGGTCAGCTATCACATGATGGGTGTCCCCACCGCCATGTTTACCCCGCTGTTCGTGATTGCCCGTACCGCTGGCTGGTCAGCCCATGTCATTGAACAACGTATCGACGGCAAGATTATCCGTCCGAGCGCCAACTATGTCGGCCCGGAGGATCTGAAATTCGTGCCGTTGAAGGACCGTAAGTAATGAACAGCCAATACCGTGAAAGACTCCAGGGCACAGACCTGGAGTACTACAACGCCCCGGCCGCTGTGGATGCCATCCAGTCCGGCGCCTGGGCAAAACTGCCCTATACATCGCGGATCCTGGCCGAGCAGCTGGTACGCCGCTGCGAGCCAGCGCAACTGACCGCAGCCCTGGAGCAGCTGGTCTACCGCAAACGCGACCTGGACTTCCCCTGGTACCCGGCCCGTGTGGTCTGCCACGACATTCTCGGTCAGACTGCGCTGGTCGATCTGGCCGGTCTGCGTGATGCCATCGCCGACAAGGGCGGAGACCCGTCCAAGGTCAACCCGGTCGTGCCGACCCAGCTGATCGTCGACCACTCGCTGGCCGTCGAGCACGCCGGTTTTGATCCGGATGCCTTCGAGAAGAACCGCGCCATCGAGGATCGCCGTAACGAGGACCGCTTCCACTTTATCGAGTGGACCAAGACCGCGTTCAAGAACGTCGACGTGATCCCCGCCGGTAACGGCATCATGCACCAGATCAACCTGGAAAAGATGAGCCCGGTGATCCAGGCTCGTGATGGCGTAGCCTTCCCGGATACCTGTGTCGGTACCGACTCGCACACCCCGCACGTGGATGCGCTTGGCGTGATCGCTATCGGTGTGGGCGGTCTGGAAGCGGAAACCGTGATGCTCGGTCGCCCGTCCATGATGCGCCTGCCCGACATCGTCGGCGTCAAGCTCACCGGCAAGCGTCAGCCGGGCATTACCGCGACGGACATCGTGCTGGCACTGACCGAGTTCCTGCGTCAGGAGCGGGTAGTGGGCGCCTATGTGGAATTCTTCGGTGAGGGTGCCGACAGTCTGACTATCGGTGACCGTGCGACCATCTCCAACATGTGCCCAGAGTACGGCGCTACCGCGGCGATGTTCTACATCGACCAGCAGACGCTGGATTACCTGAAGCTGACTGGTCGTGAGCCGGAGCAGGTTGCGCTGGTCGAGAATTATGCAAAAACACTGGGTCTGTGGAGCAGTGCGCTGACCACCGCCGAGTACGAGCGGGTACTGGAATTCGATCTGTCCAGTGTGGTGCGCAACATGGCTGGCCCGTCCAACCCGCATCGTCGCCTGCCGACCTCGGCACTGGCCGAGCGCGGTATTGCCGACGAAGCCAAGCTGGAGTCAGGCAAGGCCGAAGAAGCCGAAGGTCTGATGCCCGATGGCGCAGTGATCATCGCCGCCATCACCAGTTGTACCAACACCTCCAACCCGCGCAACGTGGTTGCTGCCGGTCTGGTGGCGAAAAAGGCCAACGAGCTGGGGCTGGTACGCAAGCCCTGGGTCAAGACCTCCTTTGCACCGGGTTCCAAGGTCGCACGCCTGTATCTGGAAGAGTCCGGCCTGCTGCCTGAGCTGGAAAAACTCGGCTTCGGTATCGTTGCCTATGCCTGCACTACCTGTAACGGCATGTCCGGCGCGCTGGATCCGGCGATTCAGCAGGAAATCATTGACCGTGACCTGTACGCCACCGCAGTACTGTCCGGCAACCGCAACTTCGACGGCCGCATCCACCCCTACGCCAAGCAGGCCTTCCTCGCCTCGCCGCCGCTGGTGGTGGCCTACGCCATTGCCGGTACCGTGCGTTTCGATATCGAGCAGGATGTGCTGGGGCACGACCAGAACGGTCAGCCGATCACCCTGAAGGATCTGTGGCCGAGCGACGAGGAAATCGACGCCATCGTGGCTGCCAGCGTCAAGCCGGAGCAGTTCAAGCAGGTGTACATCCCGATGTTCGATCTGGGCACCATCCAGGAAGCGGAAAGCCCGCTGTATGACTGGCGCCCGATGTCCACCTACATTCGCCGCCCGCCGTACTGGGAAGGTGCACTGGCAGGTGAGCGGACAATGACTGGCATGCGCCCGCTGGCGATCCTGCCTGACAACATCACCACTGACCACCTGTCGCCGTCCAACGCCATCATGATGGACAGTGCTGCCGGTGAATACCTGCACAAGATGGGCCTGCCGGAGGAGGACTTCAACTCCTACGCCACCCACCGCGGTGATCACCTGACTGCCCAGCGGGCTACCTTCGCCAACCCTAAACTGTTCAACGAAATGGTATTGAACGATGACGGCAGCGTGAAGCAGGGTTCGCTGGCGCGGGTCGAGCCGGAAGGCAAGGTCATGCGCATGTGGGAAGCCATCGAAACCTACATGAACCGCAAGCAGCCGCTGATCATTGTCGCCGGTGCTGACTACGGTCAGGGCTCAAGCCGTGACTGGGCGGCCAAGGGCGTGCGTCTGGCGGGTGTGGAAGCGATTGCAGCCGAAGGCTTCGAGCGTATCCACCGTACCAACCTGATCGGCATGGGCGTATTGCCGCTGGAGTTCAAGCCGGGCACTACGCGCAAGACGCTGGAGCTGGATGGCACCGAGACCTACGACGTGGTCGGTACGCCGGCACCGCGGGCCGAGCTGACGCTGGTGATCAATCGTCGCAACGGCGAGCGAGTGGAAGTGCCCATGATCTGCCGACTGGACAGTGACGAGGAAGTCACTGTGTATGCGGCCGGTGGCGTGCTGCAGCGCTTTGCTCAGGACTTCCTGGAAGGGAGCGTATAACCCTTCCCGCATTTCCCTCTCCCGGCCGGGAGAGGGAACCCTACACCAGGAGATGACAATGAGCCACAAGGCACAAATCCGGGTTCCCGCCACTTACATGCGTGGCGGCACCAGCAAGGGCGTGTTCTTTCGCCTGGAAGATCTTCCGGCTTCCTGCCAGCTGCCGGGGGAGGCTAGAAATCAGTTGTTCATGCGCGTGATCGGCAGTCCCGATCCTTATGCTGCACACATTGACGGCATGGGTGGCGCCACCTCCAGCACCAGTAAATGCGTGATCCTGTCCAAGAGCACTCAGCCAGAGCACGACGTCGACTATCTGTATGGTCAGGTCTCCATCGACAGCGCCTTCGTCGACTGGAGCGGTAATTGCGGCAACCTGTCCACCGCGGCCGGGGCGTTCGCTATCCACGCCGGTCTGGTTGATGCGGCGCGGATTCCAGAGAATGGCATCTGTACCGTGCGTATCTGGCAGGCCAATATCAGTAAAACCATTATCGCCCATGTGCCGGTAACCAACGGCCAGGTGCAGGAACTGGGCGATTTTGAGCTGGATGGCGTTACCTTTCCGGCGGCTGAAATCGTGCTGGAGTTCATCGATCCATCGGATGACGATGGCGAAGGCAGCTCGATGTTTCCCACCGGCAATCTGGTCGATGAGCTGGAGGTGCCGGGTATAGGGACGTTGCCGGCAACGATGATTGCTGCCGGTATACCCACGGTGTTCGTCAATGCCGAGGATATCGGCTATCAGGGCACCGAGTTGCGCGAGGATATCAACGGCAATCCCGAGGCGCTGGCGCGTTTCGAGGCGATTCGCGTCGCCGGGGCGCTGTGCATGGGTTTGATCGCTACTCCCGAGGAAGCGCTCAAGCGGCAACATACGCCGAAGATCGCCTTCGTCTCACCGCCGAAGGATTATCTGGCTTCCAGCGGTAAACAGATCAAGGCCGATGATGTGGATCTGCTGGTGCGCGCGCTGTCGATGGGCAAGCTGCACCACGCCATGATGGGAACCTGTGCGGTGGCGATCGGTACCGCAGCGGCTATCCCCGGTACCCTGGTCAATCTGGCAGCCGGTGGCGGCGCGCGGGAGTCGGTGCGCTTCGGTCATCCCTCCGGCACCTTGCGGGTCGGAGCTCAGGCCAGTCAGGTGGATGGCAGCTGGACGGTCAACAAGGCAATCATGAGCCGCAGCGCGCGGATCCTGATGGAAGGCTGGGTGCGCGTGCCTTCGGACGTTGTCTGAGGGCTGCTCGCCGGTGTCGTCCGCACGGTTGGTGCGAGGCGGCGGCGACACGACGGTCTGCACAACCCTGAAGGCCGGCACCTCCGGATAGATCTGTGTTGTCTGAAGGATCTGAAACCGGTGGCAGGGATGGAATCTGCAGCCTCATGGAGGCTTGCACCATCCAGAAGCTGTCAGAACCATCGAGTAGGGTGAGGCGTCGCCGCCTCATCCCTCTCACAGAACCGTACGTACGGGCCTCGTATACGGCTCATGCACACATTTATCCCTAAGTTACAGGGACACAGAGTCCTGTTTTCTG
>Ga0172382_10000439_pt1 | contig 78246 bp, 79 predicted proteins | sample Leawel138RmetaG_FD_122245 | JGI IMG/M metagenome (GOLD analysis project Ga0172382, IMG submission 122245) | Leachate microbial communities from a municipal landfill in Southern Ontario, Canada - Leachate well 138R metaG | ecosystem: Engineered > Solid waste > Landfill > Unclassified | place...
ACGGGCAGGCATCGAGGATTTACGCTTGCATGATTTGCGTCGTTCGTTGGCGTCCTTCCAAATTGATGCCGGTGTCAGCATCTCCGTTATCGGGAAGGGACTGGGGCACCACTCACAGCAAACTACCGCTGTCTATGCACGACTGGCACAAGACCCCGTTGCCGATGCTTGGCAGAAAGGCACCGATGCCATTCTCGTGGCTGCTGGCGTCAAAAAGACTGCTGAGGTTGTGCCATTGAAGAAAGGGCGTAAACATGCCTGAGATCAGCCGCTTTTACGGTATCGTTTTAGCGATGTTTTGGCGGGATCATCTGCCGCCCCACTTCCATGCTTACTATGCCGGGCAAGAGGCTGAGATCGGACTGGACGGCACTGTATTAGCCGGAAGCCTGCCGCTGCAACTGGTAGAGGATTGGCGCACTAGACACCTAGACGAACTGGCCGCCAATTGGGAACACGCCAGCCGGAAAGAACCTATTAACCCTATTGAGCCTTTGGAGTAATCGCCATGCTACATATCACCGAAGTTAAAGCGCTTCCCGGTCATCGCCTGCACATCCGATTCAACAACGGACAGGAAGGCGATGTGGACCTATCCCGAGAACTGATCGGCCCGATATTCGACGCATTACGGGATGATGACCTGTTCAGCCGGGTAAAGGTCCACAACCTGTTTCATACCGTGACATGGCCAAATGGCGCAGACCTCGCCCCTGAGTATCTGCTGGACCTGTTACAGCACCAGCAAGGGGACGCAGCATAAGTTTTACCGCCATGCCCTAGGCTGATCCCCGAAAGGCCGGAACCCTTCACCGGCTTGAGCATGGCACTTATTTAATGAAGGAAGCGCAGAGAAGGAGCGCGTTATGGCCTTGATTCACTGGATCGGCTGGCGCTGGCCGAGGAGCGTATAGACGACGCCTTGCGTGCCGCTGGAGGTGTCCAATGAGTACGCAATGGGATGACCTAGCCGAAGCCGCTGCTATCGACGCAGAATGGCCTAATCCTGAGTTTATCGGTTCAGGATTGCCACTAGTACCGCAGATGGATGTTGAGGCGCTCCTCCCCGCGCCCCTTGCCGGGTATGTGCTGGATGCCGCGCACCGCAAAGCCGCACCGCCTGAGTTCATCGCTATCAGCCTGCTAGTAAGCCTTGGCGCTCTGATCGGGGCACGGTGCGGAGTCCGTCCTAAGTTGCTGGACGACTGGATCGTAATCCCTAACATCTGGGGAGCTATCATCGCACCACCAAGCAAGAAAAAGTCGCCGTCAATGGCCGATGGCGTCAAACCGTTAAAATGGCTCGCTGCCACAGCGCGGGAACGATTCGGTAACGCTGTCGCGGAATATGAGGCTGCTAACACCTTGTGTAAGGTTAAATAGTGTGCCATCTGGCGAATCTGAAAATAATTTTCTTGACAGTGAAGTGTGATCGCCGCCGCATTACTGGTTGAAATCGAGCAGGCCGGTGGCACCGTCTGGGCAGAGGGGGGCCGCCTCAAGTTCCGAGGCACCCTCGCCCGGTTGATCCCGTTTATCCGAGAGCAGAAAGCCGAATTGCTGGCGCTGCTATTGTCGAGGGCTGGACCTGTAGCGGCCGATTCCACGGCCAAAACTCGACCGCACTTTGATGACGGCCGGTCATTTATGATTAGTAGCACCTGCCCTTGCTGTCGTGGCTCAGGGTGCCGTTTTAGCAGTGAGGCCGGGTCATGAAGCGTCTACGAGAATTGCAGAAACGATTCCCAGCGGTGCGGATCACCCGGACCAGAGGCGGGCATCTGGTGAAATTATGTCTAAATGCTTCACTCCGAGCGCAAAGGCAATGCATACAGTCTGCTGAAGCACTGGCGACCCTCAAGAACCCCGCTGTTTTTGTGGGCAAGCAGCAGATTAACCAGAGCGCTGGACCGATGCAGGTCAACAACGGGACACCCGCGCACGGTCCTGTAAAATCCAATCCTGACAACGAACTAAAGGAGATTACCCATGAGCGTATCGAACGGGTGGACCCCGGAGCGCAGGGCACGGCAGGCAGAGATGATCCAGCAATGGCGACCGTGGGAAAAGTCCACCGGACCAGTAACCGAAGCCGGGAAAGCTAAGAGCGCCGCTAATTCCCGAAATACCGGGGTGCGTGCTGCCCGGCGGGAAGTGCGTGCAGTTCTGGCGCTGATCCGTGAATATGATCGGCAAGAGCGCGAAATCAGGAAGCTGATAAAGTTGTAATCAGCACCAGCCCATTTTTTCTCCTGAGGTTAGCCCACGGTTAGCCTGTAAAAATTAAGGCACCTAGCAAATTGCGCTAAGTGCCTGTTTTATATGGTGGGTTGTGAGGGGATCGAACCCACGACCCGCTGATTAAGAGTCAGCTGCTCTACCAACTGAGCTAACAACCCAAGAATTTTGATGCGCATATGGTATCTGTAAATACAGATAAATACAATCCGAAATATTTCGGATCTATCCTCATCCTTAGAAATGACGAGGAATTTGAAACTTGAGGAAAAACGTCCTGCCTCAAGCAGACTACATGGTGTTATCCCCGAAGCCCATCTGCTGATGAGCTCACTTTACTAGTGCCCAGCTTGCTGGCGGAGGCGGATAACCACTTCCACTTTTTCGACTTCAGTATGCATTGGAATCTCAGGTAATTGGCTGATCTGAAGCGCAGAAGCCGGGATATCCTGCAGTTCGCCGGAGTCGACATAGTAAAAATGATGGTGCGTGGAAACGTTGGGGTCGTAAAAAACTTTTCCGGGCTCGACGATGACTTCGCGGACCAGTGCATGATCTGCAAATAATCCTAAGGTGTTATAAACCGTGGCCTTGGAAACGACGGGATAATCGGCGTTGACGCGTTGCATGATTTCTTCTGCAGAAAGGTGCGCGCAAGATGAAAAAAGCGCGTAACCGATTTCTACGCGTTGGCTGGTAGGGTTCAAGCCGGCGTCTCGCAGCACTTCAAGAACACGTTGCTTATCCCAGTTGTTTTCGTCCATGGATAGTCTCTCTATAATTCTGAACTCGATATAATTGTAGCGCTATCAGATTGCTAGGGAAAGACCCAAACATTTCCATTGTCCCAGATCACTTGATAAGGAGAAATATCTAGGGGTGGCGTTGAATTCGTCAGCATAGCCACGAGAATTTCTGCGGTAGCGGGCGCGTTGGTGATGCCGTAGCGAAAATGCCCGGCGGCCACCCACAAGCCATGCCAGCCGGGGAGGGGGCCAATATAGGGTATGCTGTCGGCGCTACCGGGGCGCAGTCCTGACCATTGGCGAAGCAGATGAGCGGGTGTCAGCCCGGGGAGCATCTCGGCGGCAAAATTCCACAGCGCCTCCCGAGCTTCAGCGGTCACCGATTTGTCAAAGTCCACAGTTTCACTGGTGCTGCCAACTAAGATAAGTCCATCACGTCGTGGTACCAGATAACGATGATCTTTCATGACCATGGTGTTTAGGGTGCCTAGATTGGTTTGGAGCAAGAGCATTTGTCCGCGTACTGGATAAATGGGGAGCGAAATTCCGATGGCCTCCAGCAGTTTTCCGGCCCAAGCTCCGGCGGTGACGATGGCTTGGGTGGTGGGGAAGAATCCCTGCGTTGTTTGGAGGCCACGAAGTCGGTCACGATCTTGCTGAAATCCGGTAACAGTGATGTCTTCATGAAAAGTCACCCCGAGCTGTCGACAACGTTCCACTAACAGGGTCAGAAAGCGGGGATTACGCACTTGCGCCACTTCTGGGCACCAAAGTGCCTCGCCTTTGTCGGTGCTTTGTCGTGTCCAGGTGAGCCCCCAGGATTCCGCCCAGGTAAGGGCTTGGTCAGGTATGGGATTGGCGGAGGTGTGCAGGATGGATAGACCCGATAACATCCATTCGGGGTCTATACCGGTTTGTGCAGAGAGCCTCGTCATCAGAGCCGGATAGCGCGACATACTATAAAAAGCCAGCTTTAAGAGTTCTGGGGGGTAATTCCAGGGATATAGGGGGCTCAAAATGCCGCCTCCAGCCCAAGACGCCTCTTGCCCCACTTTTCCTTGATCAAACAGGCTGACCTGAAATCCGGCTTCCGCAAGTTCTACGGCGGTCAATAAACCGATGACCCCGCCGCCTATCAGCGCGATTTCTGATTGTTGCTTTGGCCTAGTTAACATCGTTCCACCGTGACTAGAAATCAATTCTGTAAAAAATATTAGCACCGTTTTGCGTGCCGCTTTCTGTTTGTAATTCGATGTTTTTGGTGACGTTATAGCGGAGACGGGCGATGGTTCCATTGCCCATGACTGACTGACCGACACTCAAATATAAATCTGGGGTGAGGTAATGTCCCAGCGTCACTATGGCCCCCGATAGTCCCGATGTGCCATTAGAGGTTACGCCCACATCAATGCCGGTGTTGCTGAGGCTATTGCCAAAAATTGCAGCTCGGCTGGCGGAGAAGAGGGTGCCAGCGGCGGCGGAAAGCAACTCGTCTTGGTTGCCGAGGCTGCTGGAAGGGGTGCCGAGGACCAGATACGAGAGAATATCGGCCTGCGACATGGAGGGGGTCGAGTAGAGCGTCACTTGCGGTACTTGCAAGGTGCCGGTGATCTGCACGCCGGCTTTTACGGGGGTGTTGTCGACAGCAAAGCTGTTGGAATTTTTGATGGTGCGGATGGCCAGCACGTCGAGGTTTGCCTGACTGGCTGCGCCCTCAAAATGGATGGAGCCGTGTTCAAAGTCCAGAGTATGTCCATAAATGGCATAGTGGCCATCGACCATCCTGAGTATACCGAGAACCTGTGGACTCTGGCCGTTATCCATTTTGACATCGAGCTTGCCCTCCAGTTTGGCACGCAAACCGCTGATGAGGACTTTGGCATCATTACCCAAAGTTACCCCTAAGTTGACCGACAGGGCGGGGCCCACACGCTGATGGATATTTTTCACGAATACCACATCGCTGGAGGGCTTCGGACCACTGAAATCTGTACCCAGAATGCGCAGGCGATTGGTGTGAATAGTGCCGCCAATAGCAATATTTTTGGGCGTACCTGTAATTTGTAAATCGGGACTGACCGCTGCCTGCACCTGGGGTAAATTCAATGCAGTAAACTGACTGCCTGTCACATGGAGATGGAAAGTGGTTTCGGGCTCCAGATGAACGACCCCATTCCCGCTGAGCTGCCCAGTGCCGGAAGTCGCCCGTAATTGTTGAATGTGTAGTTCATTACCGTTACCCGTCAGATGGACGCCCACATCCTGAAGATCTAGCCCTGCTTGAGGGATGTACACACCCAGGCCTTTTAAGTCCGCATTGCCGTGCCACAGGGGTTTTGCCCAGGTTCCTGATAGTTGGCCCTGAAGGGTGCCTTCTCCTTGCGGCCGAAATTTGAGTGTGCCCACCGGCAGGGCGGCAAATAATGGTGCACCTAGAGTAGCTTGGATATCCGCATTGAGGGGTGTTTGAGGATTCCAATGCCAGGGTAGGGTGAGCGTCGCGGGGCTATGGAGGCTGATTTGCGCATGCCCCCAATCGTTTTGGAGGGTGAGGTTTGATTGCAGAATCAGATTTTTGGGAGACCACTGCAGTTGTCCCGTAAATTGCTGGAGCTCTAGCGAATGCGGTATCGCATCGGTTTTCCAGTGCATTTGGGTCTTCTGAAAATCCCAATGGCCTGCGGCTTGGCACTGGCCGTTGCAGTGTGCCTGTAGATCCGCGTTTAAATAGCCTTCGAGGGAGGCGTCATCGGTATGCGTATGAAAATCCAAGGGTATGGATTGCAAACCGACGTTGAGGGCGGCGGCATGATTCGCGAGATTGTAGTGCCCTTGCGCCGAGATTGCAGCGCCATGGGCGTCTGTGAAGAGCACGGGGGTGACTTGAGCCGTTTGGTGCTGCCAGGCAATGGTTGCGGGATGTTGGAGCTGCCAGATGCCCAACGCCGCGCTATGCAGGTTGGTCTGCTGCAGTTGCATACTCCAAGCAGACCCTGGGTGACTGACCAAGCCTTCCAGAGAAAATGTGCTGTCTTGCCATTGGCCATGCAACCCCAGAGCGAAGCGGGTGAGTAAACCCTGCGCTGTAGCCTGTACATTCAGAAGATGGTGTTGGTATTCCAGTCCTTGAGCATCTAGGGTCGCATGCAAGGCGTTGGCTGCAGCCAGTCCGCCTGCAGCTTTTAATGTGGCTACATGGAGGCCACGGTAGCGGAGATGCTGACCCTCCGCGCGGATATTTCCGTACCACTGTGCATGAGTTTGGGCGAGCCAACCTTGGAGATTGGTTGTACCTGTGGTGCCCGGCACTAATCCCTGCCAGTTGGCGACGTGTAAAGAAAAATTCAGCCGCTGCTGGACGTTGCCAGATGCTTTGAGATTCACCCCCGGTCCATAAAAATGGGCTTGTTGTAAATTCCATTGACGGCCGCTAACGGTGACTTCCGCTTTTCCTTGCAGAGATTGTCGATAGATCTGGCTGGGTAATAACGTCAGTTGTACTTGACTATGCAGGATCTTTTTTTGTGACGCTGCCGAAAACTGCAAGTCCCCGGATAACTGACCGGGCATTTGCTTCTGGATGCGCTGGATCGATAAATTCCGCAGGCGTAATTGACCCTGCACTTTAAGTTGTGGTTTCCAGTCTACGCTTAGATGCGCGGGGAGGAGCTTGGCGCCCAGCAGTTGTCCTGCATACTGATATGTCAGGCCGTTGGTATTTCCGTGCAGGGCACCATCAATAACACCCAGTTGAGATGTGCCCTGTAGAGCAAGCTGACCGTGATATTGTTGGGTGGTGCCCGTGAGCTGAAGTCGTAACGACAAGGCGCCCACAGGTAAGGTAGCGGGGAGGGATTTGATGAAGATATTTTCGAAACCGCCATGCAGGCTAAAATTCCCGGCGCTGTTTGCGGGTAAATCCAATTGCCAATGACCAGTGACGGGTTTACTCAGGGCTGGATTACGAACTATCAGCTTATTCAGAAGAATTTGCCGTGGCGCTATTTGAATAGTACTCGCCAATTGACTGGTTTCGCCATTTTGTAATACGTCTATTTGTAGTGGCCCACCCAATGCGGTTTGAGAGTGCCCCTGTAAATCCGTATGCCACTGGATGCGTAGTGTTTTTTGGTTTTGACCTTGCGTCCAGCTACCCTGAGTTTGCAGATGGCGACGCTCCATTTGCAATAATGCTGTCATCTGGAGTAGGCCTGACGGCAGTTGGGCTTTGAGCTGCTCAATATGAAGATTTCCATGTTGCCAAGCCAATTTTTTAATGTCAGCCGACGTCAGTATCATCGCCGATTTTTTGCCTTGCCAGACCTGAAATTGATCCATGTGGACCGCACTCAAGCGAATAGACAAAAAACGTGTCCACAGGGGGAGGCTGGGCCACGTTAAATCAATAGGGGAGGGCTGTTGGGAGGGCTGCGGCAGATGCAAAACCCCTTGCGAGAGTTGCAAATTGCCGATATCCAGCGATCCCACCAATAAATGACTGGGATAAAACTGCCAACGTAGATCTTGGGCGGTGAATTGGGTGCTGGCGTTTTTCCATGTCATATTCGTGAGTTGTAATTGTCCAGAAAGACTTCCTTGCACCTGCTGGACGCTTAAATGGGGGATTTGCGAGAGGACCCAACGAGCACCACTTGTGGTATTAAACAACCAAGTGGTTCCCGCAAAAAAGATCACCACTATAGTGAGTAACCCCATTAAAAAAACTGTACGGAGCCGAATCACAAGCTAAATCCTACCGAAAATGCGATCCGAATGGCCGGTGTTTGCGGATTCACCAAGGGGTGTGCCAAATCGAAGCGAACCGGTCCTACCGGCGAATACCAACGAAATCCGAGGCCGACATCTTGCAATACGCGGAATTCAGAAAATTGATTGAAGGCGTTTCCCGCATCATAAAAGGCGACTACTGCCCAGTCTTTGCTCACAAAATGCTGGATATCAAAACCTGCTACCGCCAGCAGGCGGCCTCCCTCTACCTCATTTTCGCTGTCCACAGGCCCTTGCGATTGATAGGCATAGCCCGGCAGGCTGTTTTGGCCACCGGCGAAAAACCGTAAATTAGGGGGTAAATCACTGATCGAACCATTCAACCACATCGCGCCGAGCTTGGCACGCGCTCCCAAAACCCATTTTTGGTCTATCCGAGCATGCCAAGCACCCCGCGCACTAAAACGCACAAAATTGGCCGTACTGCCCCAAACCTTGCTGGCCCCCTCTGCTCGAGCAACCAATGAATACCCGGATATTGGGCGTAAAAGATTACGAAAATTCTGAACGCTATATTGCAGGGAAGGGTAGATGTAAAAGCTGTTGTTGACCCCTCCGGCAACGGTATAATTTGCCTGCTCAAAATTTACGAGTGCTTCTAGTGTGCCGACACGATTACGGCTGTTGTTATCACGCAAAGACCACTGCCTGCCGAAGCTCGCGAGAATTTCATTACTATCGTAAGCGGTCAGTGTCTGATTTTGGTAACTACCCTGGGCAACATATTGCGAACCGACATTTTTGCCAACTGGCCAGTTGTAGGTGAGGCTGGCATTACGATTTAGTTGTGCAACTAGAAGCGAAACTCGCACATGTTGCGCCGCATTAAAAGCATCATAATTATCATAAATCAGTGCCGCATTAGGGCCAATATCTGTGCTGTAACCCGCGCCAACCTTGAGATGCTGGGTGGGCATGCTTTTGAGATGAATGCTGACCGGTATCGTGTCATTTACGGCCTTATCTACTTGGCTTTGGACAGATATGTCCGAAAATCTATCGGCATTGCGCAAATTGCTCTGGGTGACGGACAGTGACTTGGGCGAATACCAGTCGCCGGGTTTGAAGGATAAATATCGCCCGATAAACCATCGGGGATAGTTTTCTGCACCTTGTATTTTAATATTTCCAAATTTATATCGTGGTCCTGTATTTAGCCATAAATAAATGTCGGCCCAGAAGTGATCTCGGTCGATGAGTATTTCGTGCTTAGTATAAATTGCATTAGCATATCCCCGAGCATTGAGAAGCGATATTACGCGGCCTTTCCATTCTTCATAGGCCATTTGATCCAAAACATCTTGCGGATGAATAGGGAATTGATCGTATAATTTTTTGACGGATGAAATTTCGCTACCAGAACCTGTTTTTTTTAAATCAATATTTCTGACTTTTATAGGATTACCCAGTTTTATTGAAAAAATGATCAAATATTTTTTGGGTCCACTTTTTTCATAACGCTGTTGCCACTGCGCACCATAATATCCATAGGCCTCCAGCGCGTCTTTGAGGCGAAGGCTCGCGGCCATCTCCGTTTCTTCCAGACGATCATTTTTCACGGTGATAGTGAGGGGAGGGAGGGCGTTATCGAGTTTTTCGGCAAGCGGTCCAGAGACACCGTGAACGATAAACTGAATATCATCGGCAAGTGCGCTGGTTGCGCAGCCCAACAAAAATGTGCCCACAATCAGCAAAACTGGTGCTAGACGGCCCCTAGGCAGAGCACTTGTGTGAAATGCCGTCTCTACTTTTTTCAGAAATCCTCCTGCACGCCTAACCGTCTGCTGTGGTCAGTATCGTCGAGCAGAGTTTACCATGATTTTCTGAAAGCGCAGGTGTTTCACGACCGCTACCTATTGATCTCTGTCAAAGGGCGAGCGATGCCGGTGAATCTCCCGGTAGTCCGTTACAATGATGTCGGCGGTTTGATCTTTACGAAGTTTGCGACGCTGCCACCATAAATACAGCATACCGCCAGCCCCCAGAATCGCCGCAATCACCACCGCGAATATGGCAAAAAAGAATAAGCCGACCAGTAACACTATACCGATCATGACGGTAAGTAGTCGCACCCACCAAGGTGCCCCCTTACCAGAAATAGAATAGATCTTCATTGCGCTCCCTCAAGTAAGATTTCCCACTATCGTTATGGTTGTGACCACAGTTGGAGAGCGTAAGTTCACCATGGTACGCTTCGCATACTGATTTCTAGTGCCCTAATATGTAGCTACTCGAAGACCGGCCGCATGAAAGAGCGCTCATAGCTAAAGAAACACCGCGTTTCTTCGTAATAACGCATAGCGGCTTGACATTCTGGGTCACTGGCGGCTTTTGAGCGATACGTTTCATAGGCCGCCAGCGAAGGAAACGAAAATAAGGCAAGAGCGATATTATTAGCGCCTTCGTGGGGCAGGAAGTAGCCGTGATGCTTGCCGCCGAACTTCTCAACCAATGGAATCCACATCTTTCCGTAAGCCTCAAACTCCTTGAGCTTGAAAGGATCTACCACATAGCGAAGATAACAAGTAATCATAATGTTCTCCTAAAAGGCCTAATTTCCGGCGATGTTAAAAACGACACGGCCATCTCGCAGAATGCTGAGCGTCCGAGTGAGCCGCTGGCCAACGGCTTGACTGTTTTATTAGAAGTGATCTTCCCGGTAATGCCAGATACGAAGCACATAGATTTCCGTTTCATGCGCGAGATAACGTTAATTCGACTGCGCCGTATAGAATCTGTCTAGCAGCCTGACACCGGGGGGGGGGGGCGAATCCGAACCACCAGCATACGTTGGGTCGGATGCTGGCTTGTATTCGGATGGGCTCGAACCTCAAGAAGGTCATCATGCGACAAGGCCTATAGCACTTCCTCAATGAAAAATGCTATTTCCAATTGAGTTTGAGCTTGCGATGAGAAGCTGCACAATCGCGCAAATATAGGTTTATGAGGCTTTGGTACGGAATGCCAACCTCCTCGGAGATTGTCTTAAAGTATGAAATTGACTCCTCATCGAGTCGAATGGTAATTTGTTTTTTGAGCTGTGCTGCATAGGGGTTTTTCCTTGCAGCGGAGAAATCGTATTCTTCTCGCATATGACACCTCTATGGATAATTTCTGGATTCCTTAGCCGTTGCCTTGCGAGCGGAGATAATGCGAATGACATTGCCTTCACCCCGATAGCAGTGACAAACCAGAAGCAGACGAATTGAGCTGCTCAGGCCAAGAATAACGAAGCGGTCTTCAGCTTCTGAATGGTCGGGATCGTCAATCAGCTTGGCGCGCTCATCAACGAAGACAGATTTGGCCTCCTCGAATCTCACGCCATGCTTTTTTGCATTAGCGGCAGCTTTCCGATCATCCCACTCGAAGTGAAGTATGCTCATACGTGCAGTTTAACTACACTGTAGTGCACCGGCAAGGCTGGTCTTGAACGCATATCTGCAGTGCTCACACCGGATGAGGTGGCGCAACCTTTGGGGCAAATCGACGGGGTGCATCGCTTGATGGAACGTTTTATACGGTACTGGGTTGCGGCGGGTGAGGTGTCGCGGCAGCGAGGTTGCTGTTTGGCTGTCAGTACCACTCCCCAATACCGAAACAATATATTTAACATAATAAGTATTATGCGAACCAGCGCAAAAAAATGGTCATTGGCTATATAAGAGGATTCTTTATCATGAAAAGGAATCTGCTATGGAGCGCCGCGAAACTATACGAATCAAGCAATACGGGAATGTTCTGCAAATCATCCTAGAAATCCCATGGCGAGAAGTTACCGGAAAATCTAACAGCAGCTCGGCATAAGCCTTGGTGCAAGTCATATCGAACGATAGCATCTGATTAGCGAACATCGGCAACAATCGCTTTTCCAATTGTTCATGCAGGTTTTCCCGACGTTTCCCAGCGGATATTAGCGCGATCCCTGCCCGCAGTTCGGCGACCGTGATGTTGGTTAGATGCTGATATCCTTCGGCGATTCCTTAAAAAGTCGCAATGGCATCAGCAAAGCAAGAATAAGACTGGGTAGCGCTGCTGCAAAAGCGAGAAGAAAAAATTCCGTAAATCCGACTTCTGCGGCAAGATATCCGCTGAAGCCACCGACTATGGTTGCGGCCACGGACATGAGCGCCGAACCTATGGCAAAATGGGTCGCTTGATAATGATCCTGACAACGCTGCATCAAAAATACCATCAAAACGGCGGTACCCAGCCCCGCTGCAGCTTGTTCAAAGGCAATAGTGACACCTACCCACCAGATAGAAGGCATCGCCCAGGCGAGCCATGCATATGCGGGTATGGCTAAGGATTGAATAAAAGTCAGAGGGAATAAAGCGCGTCGCAATCCCCAACGAGAAATAATCAGTCCACCGAGTAATGCCCCACCAATACCCGTCACCGTACCCACCGTACCTGTGAGAATACCGCGTGCGATCAGACCATATCCTAGGTGATTCAAAAATGGCGTGACCATTGCAAACATCATGGCATCCCCGGCACGAAAGAGCAGAATAAATGCCAAGGCCCACACAATACCCGGTTGTTGTAGATAGCTTTGAAATGCTTCACGAACGGCTTGCCAGCGCTGGCCTTGATAGTCTTTTCCTGTTGGTGGTGAAGGCAATACGTGGTGATGAAAAGCCGCCAGTCCCCACATCATCCCCGCCGCCGTCAAAAAGCAGATAGTCCAAGAAGCCCATCCAGCGAGTATGACCAGAAAACCATTACCAACCAACATCGCGACTCGATAAGCAGCAACGCGCAATCCTGAAAAGGCGGCCTGACTGGCCTTATCTAAAGTTTGAATATAATAGCCGTCGACGGACATGTCATGGGTTGCCGACATAAAAGCCATGAGTACAAAAATTTTTGCGGCCAAGCCAAGATTCAGATATTGTGCGGGCCAGATCAGCAAAGCGGCTACTACGCCAAGAATCAATTCCATAACGACCAGCCAGCGCTTTTTGTTGCCAAAAAGATCGATGAGCGGGCTCCAAAAGAGCTTTAGATTCCATGGAAGGCCAAAAAATGATAATAAACCAATAACTTGTAAACTTGCACCAGCATAAGTAAAAAATTGAACGGAAACCTGCTGTACCAGAGAGTACGGTAGACCCTCTGCATAGTATGTGCTGGCAATCCAACTGAATTTTTTAATGTTTTTCTGCACTATTTTCTCTATATAAAAAACCCCCGCAAGGCGGGGGCTTTCTGAACCAAACTTCTGACTCAGGCGGTTTTAGGCGGAGCCACCGGCTTTTGTGCCAACACCCACGAAGCCAATTCCTTGGCTTGTGCAGGCGTCACACTTTGGGCTGGCATAGGCATTCCACCCCATACTCCGGAGACGCCATGTTCGATAGCGTGACTCAGGGTAGCAACGGCTTTGGGATCGCCCTTGTACTTATAGGCGACCCAAGCAAACGCGGGGCCCACTACTTTGACAGCAACCTGATGACAAGCAAAACAGCCTTTGGCTTCTGCCAATGACTTGGCTTTTGCCATCTGGTCTGTATTCATGGCGACGCTAGACGCTGCCACTTTTACAAAATGGCCGACCCTCCCCTGTCCATCAAAACTGGATGGCGAGGTGGTAGCTCCCGTGTTGTTATCACTTTGGGTAGACCCGGAACTCTGGTCACCACTCATTGCTGAGCTGGTTGCAGAGCCATCACTCGTTGCATTGGTGGAGTCTTCCTTCTTGGCGCATGCCGCAGCGAGAGTGATCACGCCAGCAAGCACCAGAAGACGCATGACGGGACTGTAATTACGTAGATTCATCATGATACGCCTCCTCCCTTATTCTGATTCTGGGCTACCTAGGTAATGACTTAGTCGGTAGAAGAACCGGAGCTATCGCTGCTCGCAGCATCCGACGAATCGCTGCTGGTCGCGGCGGCAGCACTGCTATCAGGTGCAGCAGACTCCATCGGTGCGGCAGCGGCGCTGCTGTCGGTGGTGGTAGCAGAGCTGCTATCGGTGCTGGTGGTTGCAGCCGGAGCGGCAGATTCGGTAGTCGTGGTGGCGGCGCTGCTGTCGGTAGCAGCACTGGTGTCTTCTTTCTTGGCACAGGCAGAAGCTAGAGCGATGGCGCCAGCTACCAGAACGATACGGGCAATAGGCTTAATTTTAGCGATATCTAACATTTCTTTATCTCTCCATACTGTAGGGTTAGCACGATGACAGCGTCAGAAGCTCCATATGCATAGTGCGAATGACCCCTCCATGTTAGCACTAATTTTTCACATGCCAAACACAGATGCGTGCATGGTGCCCTAAGCCCGTTTCTATAGCTTTGTTGGGTTGGATTTGGCCTGCACCGTGTATTTAAATATAATAAGATGATATAGTACTAATAATGCCATCCATTGAATTCAGGGAGCATGCTCATGGCTTTCATCTCAAAAACCAGTGATTACGAAAACCTGCGGACCGTCAAGTTGCAGACTTTACGCAACGCCATTCGTCCCGAATGCTATCACCGCCAGACGAGCAAGGCGGTTTTATCCTATATTTTTGATCTTGCGCTCTATCTGACTGCTATCATCGCTATATTTCTATTGCCCGTCTGGTGGGCTCAGTTACTTTTGGGCTTGGTTGCGGGTTCAGCCGTGGCTTTCATGTTTGTCTGGGCGCATGACGCAGCGCATGGTGCGCTCTTCGAGAATAAGCGCGTAGCGGAAGTCATGGGCACGATATTTATGCTGCCCTCTCTCAATATGTATCGTCTTTGGGCTTTCGGCCACAATCGCGTGCATCATGGCTTTACCAGCTTGACGCCCATTGATTGGATCTGGCGACCAGCGACGCTTGCTGAGTACCACCGTAAGTCATTATTGCAAAAATGGATATATCGTCTGGAACGCAGTCCGTATACTTGCGCGCTCCATTATTTGCTCCGGGTGTGGTGGCCGGGTATGGTGCGGTATCATGCCGACGCCAAAAATGCTCGGGCATTTTTTTGGAGTAAAATGCTCACCTTGGCATTTTTAATCGGGTTCTCAGCCCTGTCTTGGTGGCTGGCGGGACCGCTGGGCTTTATTGCCGCAGTGCTCTTACCCTTTCTTGTTTTTAATTATTACATCGCCATTTTTGTGTTTCTGCATCATACCCATCCAGACATTCCCTTTTTTATAGAGAAAGAAGAATGGAGTCAAAGTGTTGGCCAACTTTATTGTAGTACGGTCGTGCGCTGCTCGAAAGTCAGCGAGTTTCTAATTCATAATATCCTGATACATGCACCCCATCATGTAGACCCACGTATTCCTTTTTATCACCTTCAGGCAGCTTATGAAGATTTACGCAGAGAATATAGTGACTATATTCATGAGATGCGCTTCAGTTTCCGTGCGGTGCGGCAGATCTTTAAGTCTTGTCAACTTTATGATTATGAAGAAAAACGCTGGTTAAGGTTTGGTTCTAAAAGTTAAGCCATTGTATTAGGTTAATCCGATTCCGAAGCTGACTTTTCAGTTCTACCAGAAGCGGAGTTGATTGCCTGGAGATGCAGAATCTTCAGGAGTCGCTCTACCAAGGGATATAAAAGTACAGCGGAAACTCCGAGATAAACGATCCCGGAATATAGGGCAAAGGCACTAGCGAAAAGCTTTGCTGTATCTCCGTGCAAACTGGAAACGGGGCCCATGCCGCTCAGAATCATGCTGGCATTTAAGAGACTGTCTATCCAGTCGATTTTTGCCAAAAAATGATAACCTAGTATCCCTATACCTAAAGAGCAGCCCATAAACACGAGTCCGGCAGCGGTGTAACGGACTTGGCGCCAGAGGAATTCCGTGCGGTTACGCAGACGTATGGGCTGGTGAATATTTAGGCTCATGATTTCTCTTTAAGGGTTACCAGAAAGCGATTATCCGTAGTATCGGCGATACCAAGCTACAAACTCCTGCAAACCATCACGCAGAGATGTGTTTGGCGCAAAGCCGACACTTGCGTGCAAGGCGGTCACATCGGCATAGGTTGCGACCACATCACCATCCTGCATGGGTAACCATTCGATTTTGGCTTTTTTCCCAATGCATTCCTCTAGTATCTGAATAAACTCCAGTAAGGGGACGGGGGTATGATTGCCAATATTCATTATCTGAAAAGGCGCTGCGCTGCTGGCTGGCTCAGCGGGCCAGTTGGCCTGAGCCGCAGGAATTTTCGTCATCAGACGAACAACCCCTTCTATGATGTCGTCGATGTAGGTGAAATCCCGCTGCATTTTGCCATGATTGAAAACAGGAATGCTTTCGCCCGCAAGGATCTTCTGGGTGAAACTGAAATACGCCATATCCGGGCGACCCCAAGGCCCGTACACGGTAAAAAAACGCAGCCCGGTGCTGGGAATACCATACAAATGGGCATAACTGTGCGCCATCAGTTCGCCGGCCCGTTTGGTCGCAGCATAAAGACTGACTGGGTGATCTACCGGGTCCTGCACACTATATGGAAGACGGCTATTGGCACCATAAACCGAGCTGGAGGAGGCGAATAACAGATGCCCTACTCCCTGACTTCGGCAACCTTCCAGAACGTGGAGAAGTCCGGTGATATTACTTTCTACATAACTATGCGGAGCTTTCAGGGAGTAGCGAACGCCCGCCTGAGCAGCGAGTTGAACCACGACGTTAAAACGGGGCCCACGGAACAGCGCTTCCATTCCAGAACGGTCGGCAAGATCGAGTTTTTGAAAGCAAAAAGCCGGGTGACCATCGAGTTGGGCAAGACGATCTCGCTTTAGACCTGGGTCATAATAGTCATTGAGATTGTCGATTCCGTGTACGGTCCAGCCGTCCGCAAGCAGTCGGCGGGCCAGATGAAATCCAATAAAACCAGCAACACCGGTAATTAAAACACGATTATCCATCAAGAGGATCGCTTCTCAAGCCAATCTACATAGCGTTCGACGCCTTGCTCTACCGTAAGAAAGGGTTTGCTATATCCGGCTTCACGCAACTTGCTAATATCAGCCTGAGTAAAGCTTTGATATTTGCCATGCAGGGCCTCCGGCATGCTGATATAACGAATAATCTGGGCTTTCTGCAAGCTGTGGAGATCTTGCATGGCCTCCCCTGCCCTACGACGCAGGGTGTTCACCGCCGTCACCGCCACATCATTAAAGCTCTGGGCTAGTCCGGTTCCTACGTTATAGATCCCACTGCGTGGGTGATCCAGAAAGTGCATATTCACCGCTAACACATCATCCACATGAATAAAATCTCGGCGCTGTTCGCCGTTTTCATAGCCACTGCTGCCCGCAAACAGATGCACATGCCTATCTAATTGGTATTGGCGATAGAAATGCAGGGCAACAGAGGCCATACGATTTTTGTGAAACTCACGCGGACCATACACATTAAAATAACGGAAGCCATGCACCGGTGCCCGCAATTCGTTCCACATCCGCCGTAAGTATTGGTCAAATTGAAACTTGCTGAAACCATAGATATTCAGCGGGGACTCTGCCGAGCGTTCCTCTTTGAAGCTGCCGGTCATGCCATATACAGAGGCGCTGGAGGCATAAAGAAAAGGGACGCTGTGGCGCTGGCACCAATGGAGCAGTGCTTTGCTGAAGGCATAGTTGTTTTCCATGACATAACGGCCATCGGTCGCCATCGTGTCTGAGCAGGCGCCTTGATGAAAAATGGCCTCTACACCTTTCAGCCCATCGCTTTCTATGAGTTCCAGCAGACGCTCAGCTTCCATGTAATCGGCGATCTCAAGATCTGTGAGGTTCAGAAACTTGTCAGCGCTCGTCAGGTGGTCGACCACCAGAATGTCGGTAATACCCTGTTGATTCAGGCCCTGAACAATATTGGCGCCGATAAATCCGGCCCCACCAGTGACAATATACATGCGTGATTCTCCTTTTCCCGATATGATAACAGAAAGAACACGCCTCACTAACCAAAGGCTCTGATTCCCTTCTGGGGACAATCCTAAGATCCAATAGTCGCGCTAATCACACCCAGCAAATCGCGGCGGTAAGGCCGCTTTCAGAGGAGGAATATGCAAGACCACGGCCTGTTGACGATTATTTTGCTCTTGGCTACCGGGGTGCTGCTGGTGGGCATTCTGCGCTTCCTGCGCTTGCCAGCCGTTTTTGCTTATCTCCTGACTGGCATTATTCTCGGCCCCCACGCGCTGGCGGTAGTCCCCGATCTGGCGAGCACTCGGCAACTGGCGGCTTTCGGCGTGGTTTTTTTGATGTTTAGTATCGGCCTCGAATTTAGTCTATCCCAGTTTTTAAGTATGCGACGTCTGGTATTTGGCCTAGGCTCTGCGCAAGTAGTACTGACCAGCCTCGCTTTTGTCGGCATCGCCCTAGTCATTCCCTTGTCTTGGAAAACCGGGGTGATTTTGGGCGGCATTCTCGCCATGTCCTCAACGGCCATGGTGGTGCGCGCTCTCGCCGATAAGATGGAAATGCAAACCCGACATGGGCGTATTGCCGTCAGCGTGCTGCTATTTCAGGATCTGGCTGTGGTGCCACTACTGGTACTCATACCGGCACTGGCGGGCTCTACCCGGAATCTTCCGCATGATCTGGCGATAGCCGGCCTGAAGGCCGCCATTGTGCTCCTGATTCTGCTGGTGATTGGTCGTCCGATAATGCGTCCTTGGTTTCAATTTATTGCCAATCGTAAATCCACCGAATTATTCATGCTCAACGTCTTGCTGATTACCCTAGCCTTAGCTTGGATAACTGAGCAGGCCGGGCTTTCTTTGGCGCTGGGTGCATTTGTTGCGGGCATGTTGATTTCAGAAACGGCTTTTCGTTATCAGGTAGAAGCCGATATTGCACCATTTCGCGATATTCTGTTGGGTTTGTTTTTTGTCACCATTGGTATGTTGGTGGATTTGCCAGCTTGGTGGGCCAACCTTGGCTGGGTGCTGGTGGTACTCGTCCTACTCGTTTTTCTGAAAGGCTTTATTGTTTGGGGGCTCAGTCGTTTATTTGGGTCCGAACCGGGGGTGGCCTTGCGTTCGGCCATTGTTTTAGCGCAAGCGGGTGAATTTGGCTTTGTGCTGCTGGCCTTGGCGAACCAGTATCGCTTATTACCGAATCACGTTTTGCAACCGGTTTTGGGCGGTATGCTACTGTCCATGATGTTGGCGCCGATTCTGGTGGAACGTAATGGCTGGTTGGCTCGCAAAGTGGTGCGGAGTTATCGCGGGCATCACGAACAGCAAATCAGTGAAATTCAGGCGGTTAATTTTCAGAGTCATGTGGTGCTTTGCGGTTACGGTCGGGTGGGCCAAAGTGTTGGCCGCGTGCTGGAGGAGGAAAACATTGCTTTCGTGGCTTTGGATCTGGACCCTGTCCGTGTGCGCCAGGCTCAGTCTGCGGGTGAGTCGATTTTCTATGGGGATGCCAGTCGTCGCGACGTATTGCAGGCAGCGGGCATACAGGCCGCGCGAGCGGTAGTCATCACTTACGGGAATATCGCCGCAAGTCTACGCGTCCTGTCTATAATCAAGGAACTACGGCCTGAACTTCCGGTAGTGGTGCGTGCCCATGATGATAGTCAGCTCGAAAAACTGGAATCCGCAGGCGCAGATGAAATTGTGTCTGAAGTGAACGAGGGCGCACTCATGCTCGCTTCCCAGTCGCTCTTACTCCTAGGTTTGCCGATCAGTACCGTATTGCGGCGCGTAAGACGCTTTCGTCAGGAGCGTTACCAGTTTTTTCGGGGTTCCTATTGGGGGAGTTCGGAGCCTGGTGAAGATCAGGCCTCACCCCGTCTTGCTTCCATACCGTTGGGCGAAACAGCTTTTGCCCTGCAACTGAGTCTTCGGGAGCTGAATTTAACCAGTTTCGGAGTCTCTGTGGTGGCGGTGCGTCGCCACGGTATTCGCGGTCGAGAGCCGGCGCCGGATACGGTGCTTAAGCCCGGCGATGTGCTGGTGCTCTTTGGCAGTCCGGCAGCGCTTACCAAAGCCGAACTCTATGTTCTGGAAGGTAATACGGTCCAAGAAACCGCTGTTACGGTGTGACTGCCCAAGCCGTATGGTAGTCAACCCAGATTGGCGGTGCTATTTTTAAATGCAGACTTTACACGACCACATAACCGAAGTGCCGAGTGACTTATGACCCATGCGATTGACTCCACCCTGAGTGAAAACCGGGTATTTGCGGTTCCGGAAGACTTTTCTGCCCACGCCAACCTAAGCCCTGCGCAGTTTGCTGAACTTTGCCAACAGGCAGCCAGCGCGCCCGAATCCTTCTGGGGAGATCTCGCTTCCCAGTATCTGGATTGGACGAAACCGTTCACAAAAGTGCTGGATGATACAGAAGCGCCTTTTTTTCGGTGGTTTGTCGATGGTGAACTGAATGTTGCTTATAACTGCCTAGACCGACACCTGACGGGACCCAATCGTCACAAAGCTGCGCTCATCTGGGAAGGGGAAGATGGCACTGTGCGGACCCTGACTTATGCGCAACTGCATCGTGAATGCAGCATTTTTGCTAACGCCCTTCTCCATCAAGGCATTGAGAAAGGCGATCGCGTGGCGATTTACATGCCGATGGTGCCGGAAGCCATTGTGGCCATGCTGGCTTGCGCACGCATTGGTGCCATTCATACCGTGATTTTTGGGGGTTTTTCGGCAGAAGCCCTTAAAGATCGACTGGAAGATACGCAAGCCGTTTTGCTCATTACGGCAGACGGTGCTTGGCGCGCGGGCAAAAAAGTTCCCCTGAAGCATCACGCCGATCAAGCGCTATTGCGGGAACACGCCCATTCCGTGAGACGCGTTATTGTCCTGCGGCGCACTGGTGCGGATATAGACATGCAAGATGGACGGGACATCTGGTGGGAAGATGCGGTCGCCGGCCTGCCTGCAACTTGCCCTGCCCGCTCTATGCCCGCGCATGATCCTTTGTTCATTCTCTATACCTCCGGGAGCACGGGCAAGCCGAAGGGGGTTTTTCACAGCAGTGCCGGCTATCTGCTTTGGGCATTTCTGACGACGCGCTGGGTTTTTGATGTGAAGCCGGAGGATGTGTATTGGTGTACGGCGGATATTGGCTGGGTTACCGGGCATAGTTATGTCGTTTATGGGCCTCTCGCCAATGGTGCTACGATCTTTCTTTACGAGGGCGCGCCGATGCACCCTCAGCCCGACCGCTTCTGGAGCATGATTGCCCGACATAATGTCAATATTCTCTATACGGCGCCAACCGCCGTGCGCGCTTTTATGAAAATGGGTGATGAATGGCCCGCCAAACACGACCTGTCCAGTTTGCGCTTGTTGGGCACGGTGGGTGAGCCCATGAATCCCGAAGCTTGGATGTGGTACTACGAACACATTGGCGGGGGCCGCTGCCCGATTGTCGATACCTGGTGGCAAACGGAAACCGGTGGTCACATGATCGCCCCCATCCCTGGAGTAACGGCCAACAAGCCAGGCTCCTGTGCCCTGCCCTTGCCGGGTATCAGTGCCCGTATAGTCGATGAAGAGGGTGATCCGGTGACGGCGCCCAACGCCGGAGGCTATTTGGTTATAGACCGTCCTTGGCCGGGTATGCTTTGCGGCGTATGGGGAAATCCAGCGCGTTATATTGAAAGCTACTGGGCCAAGTTTGATAACCGCTATTACGTTGCCGGAGACAGTGCGCGTCGCGATGAGGATGGCTATTTCTGGGTCATGGGACGGATTGACGATGTGCTGAATGTCTCTGGACATCGTCTTGGGACGGCAGAAGTAGAATCAGCGCTGGTGGCCCACGCTGCAGTAGCGGAAGCAGCCGTGGTTGGTATTCCTCATGAAATCAAAGGCGAGGCCATTTGTGCTTTTGTTATACTGAAACATCAATATCAGGGGGAAGATCGGGACGAACTCAGCGCGGCGCTACGCATACAGGTTACTGAACTGATTGGAGCTATCGCTCGGCCCGACGATATTCGTTTTACCGATTCATTACCGAAGACGCGCTCCGGAAAAATTATGCGGCGCATCCTTCGCGCTATTGCCCGAGGTGAGGAAGTCACCCAGGACATCAGCACGTTGGAAGATGAAAGCACCCTCCAAAAACTGGGTGCTCCGAAATGATGGTCGGTAAGCTGCAGCTTTAGTGCAGCCGGCGACCCACAAAACTGAAATCATCCCCATCGAGGATCACTTCAATGATTTCACCGGGGTTGAAATCGCCCCGGAGTAATTTTTGCGCCAGTGGGTTCTCGATTTCCCGCTGAATAACGCGCTTCAGGGGGCGGGCTCCATAAATGGGATCGTAGCCCACAGCGGCCAGACGATCTAATGCGGCATCGCTGAGCAGCAAATCCATATCCCGTTCTTTGAGGCGCGCACGCAAGGCGCCCATCTGCAACCCAGTAATTTCTCGCAACTCTGCCGCCGTCAAGGGATGGAAAATGACGAGTTCGTCAATACGATTGAGAAATTCCGGCCGAAAGTGATCTTGTACGACATCCATCACGGCAACACGCATCCCCGCATAATCACCGCTGCGCGCAAATTCCTGAATACGCTCCGAACCCAGATTAGAGGTCATGACAATCACGGTATTGCGAAAATCCACCGTCCGACCCTGGCCATCTGTCAGTCGACCATCATCGAGAACTTGGAGAAGAACGTTAAATACGTCGGGATGCGCCTTTTCAATTTCATCCAGTAAAACCACAGAGTATGGCTTACGGCGCACAGCTTCCGTGAGGTATCCACCCTCCTCGTAACCCACATATCCTGGAGGTGCGCCGATGAGTCGTGCCACGGAATGTTTCTCCATGAATTCACTCATATCTATACGCACCAGCAAATCCTCACTATCGAAGAGAAACTCCGCCAAAGCTTTGGTGAGTTCGGTTTTACCGACGCCGGTCGGCCCCAAGAAAATAAACGAACCGTTCGGCCGTCTGGGGTCCGAAAGTCCCGCGCGCGAGCGGCGGATCGCATTGGATACCGCCGCCACGGCTTCACTTTGGCCCACAACGCGAGCCTGCAACCGCTCTTCCATTTTCAGTAATTTTTCTTTTTCGCCTTCGAGCATTTTGGATACAGGAATACCGGTCCAGCGGGCCACGACTTCGGCAATTTCTTCTTCACCGACTTCAGTCCGTAATAGCGTAGGCTTACTGGGAGTCACTTCTGCACTCTGGGTTTCCGCTGCCATGAGACGCGCCTCCAGTGCAGGAATAACGCTATATTGCAGTTCCGCCATGCGCTCCAGATCATTGGCGCGACGCGCCGTGTCCAGATCAACGCGGGTGCGATCCAGTTCTTTCTGAATCTGCGAAGTGCCTTCAATAGCCAGTTTTTCGCCTTTCCAAACTTCTTCTAATTCCTGATATTTGCGATCCAGCTCGCTGATTTGAGTCTGTAAAGTTTCCAAGCGTTTACGGCTGGCTTCATCTTTTTCTTTTTCCAAGGCCACGCGCTCGATATTTAACTGAATTATGCGCCGCTCCAGTTCGTCCAGTTCCTGCGGCTTAGAGTCGATTTCCATTTTGATGCGCGATGCCGCTTCATCCATGAGATCAATGGCTTTATCGGGCAGATTTCGATCGGGAATGTAGCGATGGGACAGTTGTGCGGCCGCCACCAATGCCGGGTCCGTAATACGTACCCCATGATGCGCTTCATAGCGTTCCTTCAGGCCGCGTAAGATAGCAATACTGTCTTCGACACTGGGTTCATCCACCAATACCCGCTGAAAACGCCGTTCCAGCGCCGCGTCTTTTTCAATGTATTTACGATATTCGTCCAAGGTGGTGGCACCAATGCAATGGAGTTCGCCACGAGCCAAGGCGGGTTTGAGCATGTTCCCAGCATCCATGGAACCCTCAGCCTTGCCCGCTCCCACTAAGGTATGAATTTCATCAATGAAAAGAATGATGTTCCCTTCACTTTTCTCCAGATCGTTGAGTAGCGCTTTCAGCCGCTCCTCGAACTCCCCCCGGAACTTGGCGCCAGCAATCAAGGCACCCAAATCCAGTCCCAAAAGACGTTTATCACGCAGGGATTCTGGAACTTCCCCATTGACCATACGCAGTGCAAGTCCCTCGACGATAGCGGTTTTCCCCACCCCAGGTTCACCGATTAACACCGGATTATTTTTACTGCGGCGCAGCAAAACCTGAATAGTGCGCCGAATCTCATCATCTCGACCGATAACCGGATCCAACTTGCCTTGGCGGGCGCGCTCGGTATAGTCCGTGGTGTATTTGTCTAACGCTTGTCGTTGTTCTTCGGCATTGGCATCGTTGATTTTTTCACCGCCATGTAAATCATGGACGGCCTGCTCTAGGTCTTTGCTGGTAGCGCCGGCTTCCTTCAGCAAACGGCCAGCCTCGCCCTTGTCCTCTAGCAGCGCAAGCAGAAAATGCTCGGTGGAAATATAGCTATCGCCGCGCTTCTGACTGATTTTATCGGCGAGATTCAGCATATTGCTCAGATCCCGACTGACCTGCACTTCGCCAGGTTGGCCATGTACTTTGGGCATCCCTTGCAGCGCGCGGTTCAGTTGATTGCGCAGGGCATCCACCTGGACCCCGGCTTTGGCGAGCACCGGACGGGCGATACCGCCTTCTTGGTCCAAAAAAGCGATGAGCAGGTGAACGGACTCTATTTGTTGATGATCTTGGGCCAGAGCCAGACTCTGGGATTCCTGCAAAGCCTGTTGAAACTTAGTGGTCAGTTTTTCGGTGCGCATGATACGGCTCCCTGAATTGAATGTTGACCTTCAAATGGGATCAGTAGGCCTCTTTTTCAAGAGTGATGGCGGGTCGCAGGCCCCATATCAAAAAAATGGTCGCCACAAGCGCCAGCACCGCCGCTCCTGCGAAGGTAAGTTGGCCACCCCAGCGTGCCCATGCCCAGCCTGCTGCGAGCGCGCCAAGACCACCACCCAATCCGTAGACCATGCTCGCATAAAGTGCCATCCCCCGCGCACGCAGTGCCCCCGGAAAACGTTCCGTCACCCAGTGTACGGCAGCCAGATGAAAAGCCGCATAACTGGCCGCATGCAGGCTTTGCACGAGAACGATCCAGATCAGCCCCGGCCACCAGGCGATGATCCCCCAGCGTAAACCGGTCAGGATAAAAGCTGCTGTAAATACAAGCGGCAGACCGAGGTGACGAATAAGCCGATCTCCCCACCAAAAAAAGGCCACTTCACACAGCACCGCAAAGCCCCACAATAGACCAACGGTCGCGCTGCTGAGTCCGTGCTGTTCAGCGTAAATGGAATAAAAAGCGTAATACACGCCGTGACTGGCCTGTTCCAGCAATCCGGCCAGCAGAAAAAACCACAGGCTGGCGCTGCGTAGGTGACCACGAATGCGAGCGGCGGCAGGGTGTGTGGAACTACTGACCGGTTCATAAGGCAGGTAGCGACTGACCCACCAGGCCACCATCAAAAAGAAGAAAATGCCGGGTAAGAAAGTCACCATACCCCAGCGAGCAATCAATCCGCCCATACCCAGAGAAAGAACAATAAAACCCAAGGAGCCCCAAAGACGGATGCGCCCATAGGCGGCACCCCGTCGTTGTGCCCAGTCCATCGTCGTAGCATCTACCAGCGGGAGCGTGGCCGCCCAAAAAAAAGAGAACACTAAGGTAATCAGAAGAATGGCTATAAATTGACCCTGCGCGAATTCGAGGGCAAAAAAACCGGCAGCGGTGACTAAGGCTCCGAAGGGAACAATGCGGCGGCTTCCCCAAAAATGGGAAAGCCAACTCCATAGGTTGGGTGCCAGTACTTTGCTGAATTGAACGGCGGCGGTCAACATACCGATGGCTAATGGGGTTTGTCCTTGGGCATGGAGCCACGGGCCCCAGTAAGGCATGAAAGCGCCCAAGGCGCAAAAGTACAGAAAATAGAAAGAGGCTAGCCAGCCCCCCTCTTTTTCAGCGCCCATGATTTACGCAGAGATCGGGGTGAGAGGGGGTTCGACATCACCATTCTGCGCCCGCTGGCGCATCCAGTGATCCATGATGACGAGCGCAAGCATGGCTTCGACAATGGGTACGGCGCGAATCCCCACGCAGGGATCATGGCGCCCGGTGGTGACCACCTCGGCCATCGCGCCGTGTGTGTCGATACTTTGACGCGGAATACGAATACTAGAAGTTGGCTTGATAGCGACAGCAACGGTCAGATCCTGACCGGAGGAAATTCCGCCTAAGACACCACCGGCGTGATTACTTTGAAAGCCGGTGGGCGTCATCACATCCCCGTGTTCGCTGCCCCGCTGCTCTACCACCGCAAAACCGTCGCCCATGGCTACCGCCTTGACCGCGTTGATACTCATCATGGCTTTGGCAATGTCGGCCTCAAGACGATCAAATACGGGTTCGCCCAAACCGACGGGCATCCCGGAAACGCGAGCTTCTACTTTGGCGCCGATAGAGTCGCCTTCTTTGCGCAGGGCATCCAGAAATTCGGCCATTTGACCGGCGGCATCAGGATCGGGACAGAAAAAATCATTGCGGGCAATTTCAAGGGCATCAAAATGTTTGCACTGTACCGGACCCATTTGTGCCATCCACGCAAGAATATGAATCCCTACTCGGTCACGTAAAAACTTACGGGCCACCGCACCGGCGGCAACACGGGTCGCCGTTTCTCGTGCTGAAGAACGACCTCCACCGCGATAGTCCCGCAAGCCGTATTTTTGCAAATAGGTATAATCCGCATGACCAGGACGAAACAGCTTCTTGATTTTGCTGTAATCCTGAGAGCGTTGGTCGGTATTGCGGATCAGTAAGCCGATCGGCGTACCGGTGGTGACGCCCTCAAATACACCCGAAAGAATTTCCACCTGATCGGCTTCCTGGCGCTGGGTAGTGTGCCGGGACTGACCGGGCCGACGGCGATCCAAATCTCCCTGAATATCTGCAGGCGTCAGAGCGAGTCCGGGAGGGCAGCCGTCAATGATGCAACCGATGGCGGGTCCGTGACTTTCCCCAAAGGTCGTCACCCGGAAACATTCGCCGATGCTGTTTCCTGCCATCAGTTATTTTTCCATCTCGATTTTGGCATATGCCGAATGATTATGAATGGACTCAAAGTTTTCTGAAGACACGGAAAACCAGCGTACCCGAACATCCTGCTGCAAACGCAGTGCTACATCGCGGACCATGTCTTCCACAAACTTGGGATGATCGTAAGCATATTCCGTGACATATTTTTCATCAGGTCGCTTGAGTAGACCATAAAGCTGACAAGACGCTTCTGCTTCGATCAGGTCGATAATGTCCTGAATCCAGACGGCTTCATCACTGCGAACATGCACCCACACATGCGCCCGCTGATTGTGCGCACCGTATTCAGAAATGCTCTTGGAGCAAGGGCAAAGACTGGTCACCGGCACCATCACGCCCAAGGTCAACTGAAACCCCCGAGGCGTCAACGCACCGATCATTTCCACTTCGTAGTCGAGCAGGCTTTTTACGCCCGATATCGGTGCTGTCTTTTGGACGAAGAAGGGAAAACGCATCTCTAAGCGCGCCGTATCCGCCTCCAAGCGTTCTCCCATTTGGGTGAGCATTTCATGGAAACTCGTAACACTCAAGGGCGCTTCCTGCTGATTGAGAATTTCAACAAAACGCGACATATGCGTGCCCTTGAGATGGGCGGGCAGACTGACGTACATGTTGCACTGGGCGATAGTACTCTGCACCGCACCATTGCGATCGCATATTTGCAAGGGATGACGTACCGCACGGATACCAACCTGCTGGATAGGAATAGCACGGGGGTCAGCACGACCTTGGACATCTTCAAGAATTTCTACGGCGCAATCTCTCACGCAAACCTCACTCAAAATAGTCGACTAGTTTTGTCAGATATTACGCGCGCCCTTACGCTGAGGCAAGAGAAGCCAGAAGATCTGTACCCGATTGACGGATGCCAGTGGCATCAAGACCCAGTTCGGTGAGCCACTGCCCGGCGTCGCCCTGCTCGATAAATTGATCCGGAAAACCGAGCAGGCGCATGGGCAGAGTCCGCCCTGTGTTGATGAGAAATTCTGCAACGGCAGCGCCCGCGCCTCCCATGATGACACCCTCTTCTACCGTGAGTATGGCCCGATGGTTGTGGCTCAGGGCGGTAATCAGTTCGTGATCGAGAGGCTTCACAAAGCGCATATTGACCACGGTGGCATTTAATGCTGCACCAGCCTCCAGAGCGGCAGCCGCGCGCGTCCCAAAGGCGAGAATAGCCAGATCTTTACCTTCACGTAGAACTTCGGCTTTGCCCACGGGAATGATCCGTTCGAGATTTTTATCCAAATCCAGACCGAGACCGTTACCTCGCGGATAACGCACCAGAGCCGGGCCCGGATAAGCAAAGCCCGTGTTGAGCATGTCGCGCAGTTCCTGCTCATCTTTGGGTGCCATAATCATCAAGTTGGGGATGGAGCGTCCATAGGCCATGTCAAAGGCCCCTTGATGCGTAGCACCATCGGCACCTACGAGTCCGGCTCGGTCAATGGCAAACAGAACCGGCAAATTCTGGATGGCCACATCATGCAATAACTGATCGTAAGCGCGCTGCAAAAAAGTGGAGTAGATAGCGACGACGGGGTGGATACCATCACAGGCCATGCCGGCCGCAAAAGTCACGGCGTGTTGCTCTGCGATGCCCACGTCAAAATAGCGCTCTGGAAACAGTTGCTCAAAGCGCACCAAACCAGAACCTTCGCGCATTGCCGGGGTGACGGCTACCAGATTAGGTTCGGCAGCCGCCTTGTCACACAGCCAATCCCCAAAAATCTTGGTATAAGAGGCTGCTCCAGCGGCCTTTTTAACCATTTTGCCGTCGGCCTGATTAAACGGTGTAACACCATGATAGCCGCAGGGATCTTCTTCTGCTGGGCCGTAGCCCTTCCCCTTTTTCGTCATAATGTGCAAAAGACGGGGCCCGTTGATTTTTTTCAGGTTTTCAAGGGTAGGAATTAAAGCGTCAAGATCGTGACCATCAATCGGTCCAAAATAATTGAATCCCATCTCTTCAAAAAGAGTTCCTGGCGTGACCAAGCCCTTGACGCCCTCCTCCGCCTTTTTAGCCAGTTCGCGCAGGGGTGGCACGAGACTCAGCGCCTGTCCGGCACCATCGCGAACCGTGTTGTAGAGACGCCCGGAGAGAATGCGGGTCAGATATTGGGATACCGCACCAACGTTGGGGGAAATCGACATTTCATTATCATTGAGAATCACCAACAAATCGGCATCCAGTACGCCACCATTGTTGAGGGCTTCATAGGCCATGCCTGCGGTCATGGCACCATCACCGATAATGGCCACCACTTCGCGATCACGGCCTTCGATTTTGGCGGCCACCGCCATGCCCAAACCGGCACTGATAGAAGTGCTGGAATGACCCGCACCAAAGCTATCGTAGGGACTTTCTTCTCGTTTCAGAAAGCCGGAAAGCCCGTCTTTTATCCGCAGTTGTGAAAATCGTGAGCCGCGTCCGGTCAATATTTTATGAGGGTAAGCCTGATGTCCAACATCCCAAACCAAGCGATCATCCGGCGTATTAAATACCGCATGTAGAGCCACGGATAATTCTACGGTTCCGAGACAGGAAGACAGATGGCCTCCGGTCTGGCTCACCGTTTCCAGTAAAAACTGACGCAAAGCCTTGGCAACACCTTTCAGTTCAGTGCGGGACATTTTCCGCAGTTCTTCGGGCATGGGAATACCCTTTAAAAAATCCGTCATTTATTCCGCTCGACAATAAGGCGCGCCAGTGCGCGCAGATGATCTGCCTCATGCTGCCAGGGCTGTAGGGCGATGAGTGCCTCATCTAATAGACGACGGGCATAACTTTGCGCTTCATCTAATCCTAACAGCGTTACAAAACTAGGCTTGTTACGACTGCGATCGGCCCCTTGTTGCGCTTTGCCAGTCTGTTGCAGATCGCCAATTTCATCCAAGATGTCATCCTGCACCTGAAAGGCCAGTCCTACTCGATCCGCATATTGCAGCAAGGCCGCACCACGCGCTTCGCTTTCGGCAATACCGGCGGCACACAGGGCCAGCTGAATGGCGCAGCGGATGAGCATACCCGTTTTATGCAAATGCATCTGCTCCAAGGCGGGTAATGCCAGTTCGTGACCAACGGCTGCCAGATCAATGGCTTGCCCGCCGACCATACCTCGGGAGCCCGCTGCCTGGGCGAGAACCAGTAACATCCGGGTTTGCCATTCTGCAGGGATATCGTAATCCGATTCTGCCAGCACTAAAAAAGCCTGAGCCTGCAGTCCATCGCCAACAAGAATAGCCGTAGCTTCGTCATAGGCTTTGTGACAGGTCGGTAGACCTCGGCGTAAATCGTCGTTGTCCATCGCTGGAAGATCGTCATGCACCAGCGAGTAGGCATGGATCATTTCTAACGCCGCCGCAGGTCGGTCTAGCAATTCTGGCGCTACCTGCAAACAAAGACCCGATGCGTAAACCAGTAAAGGCCGAATGCGTTTGCCGCCGCCGAGGGTACTATAGCGCATCGCCGCATGCAGACGTGCCGGCAAAATATGATCGGAGGGTAACAGGGTCTGTAAAACGTTTTCTATACGACCTACCGCGCACTGACGAAAGTCGTTAAAATTTTGATTATGGCTAAGAGCTTCCAGGGTCATTCTTCATCATCCTGAGTGAGCGGGGTGACGTGGTCTCCCAGCAATATTTCCACCGTTTGCCGGGCCTGCTGTAATTGCGCTTCGGCACGCTTGGCGAGTTCCATACCCTGTTTGAACAAGGCCACCGAGTTTTCCAGACCCAGTTGATCCCCTTCCAGGCGGCGAACTGTTTCTTCCAGCGCATCCAAGGTGCCAGCAAAGTCAGCAGACGTATTGGTGGAGGCGGGGTCGTTAAGCATATCTTTTTTCATGTTTGCCAATTAAACACTAGGCTCCATACTCGGGGCAAGGAAAAAACGAAGATTCATACTGGACGGTAGGTTCTTCAGACTCTAATATTCGCCTTATTCCAATCCGAAAGGTCTTGTACTTAAATGTCCTTGCAAAAAACCGCGCAGATATCTGTGATGCCCAACCGCGATGGCACCCGCTTCGATATACTGGGTGCCATCAGTGTGTCGCACTTTCTCAATGATAGCATCCAATCTTTGATGTTGGCGGTGTATCCGTTGTTTAAAGGGCACTTCGACCTGAGCTTTGCCCAGATCGGACTTATCACCTTGGCTTATCAACTGACGGCATCCATTATTCAGCCTCTGGTAGGGCGTTACACCGATCGGCATCCCCTGCCTTATTCGCTCCCAATCGGCATGGTCTCTACCTTTGGTGGGTTATTGTTGCTTTCCGTGGCACCCAATTATCTCATCCTCCTATTAGCTGCAGCACTCATTGGCCTAGGTTCTTCGGTATTCCATCCCGAATCCTCGCGGGTGGCCAGAATGGCTTCTGGGGGACGACACGGTCTGGCTCAATCGATTTTTCAAGTCGGTGGTAATGTGGGTACGGCGGTAGGACCGCTGCTGGCGGCTTTCATTGTCATGCCCAACGGCCAGCACAGCTTATCCTGGTTTTCCCTAGCTGCACTGCTAGCCATCGTTATTTTGTCTTTTGTAGGACGTTGGTATCAGCAGCAACATCGTCAGCCCAAGAAAATCGCACACACCGAGATCGACAATCCTCTGCCGAAGGTTTTGGTGCGGCGCAGCATCGCGATTCTGGTAGCGCTGATGTTTTCCAAATTTTTGTATCTGACCAGCATCAGCAGTTATCTGATTTTCTATTTGATGCAACGTTTTCATATCGCCACCGAAGAAGCGCAGTTGCACTTGTTTATTTTCTTGGCGGCCGTCGCGGCCGGTACTTTAATGGGTGGCCCGATTGGCGACCGCATTGGACGGAAGAAAGTGATCTGGGTGTCGCTGTTAGGCATTGCCCCTTTTACCCTAGCCCTGCCTTACGTCGGTTTAACCACCAGCGCCATTTTGACCGTCATCATCGGATTTCTGCTGGCTTCCGCATTTCCTGCCATCGTGGTTTACGCCCAAGAGCTGGTACCGGGCAAGGTTGGAACTATTTCAGGATTGTTTTTTGGACTGGCCTTTGGCTTGGGCGGTATTGGTGCAGCAGTGTTGGGAGAACTGGCAGACATCTGGAGCATTCAGGTGGTCTACCAAATTTGCGCCTTTCTGCCTTTGCTGGGCTTACTGGCGGCTTTTCTTCCACATATTCCGAGCCCACAAAAATCCACACAATGACCGTCTTTACTCAGGGCCAATGATGCGCCAAGCTAGCGCGTGAGCGGTATGTGCGAGCAAGTATAATGATGCGGCAGTGCCGCGAGGTTAGGACGATTGGCTTTCGCTGAACAAAAATTTTACTTTTTGATCCCTGAAGAAAAGGCGCACTGGAGCGAAAGCCTCGTTCCGTGGCTGGCGATCTCCACCGTTCTGATGGCGCTAGCGCTGTTTTTTTTGATTCATATTCAGAAACCTCAGGCACTGAAAAACCAGACCGAGGCCCATAAAACATTCCGTATTATGCCTGAGCCCACCAAACCCGTTGTTCCGAGTCCTGCCCGGCCACAAGTGGTGCCGCATCCAAGACCCACGCCAAAACCCCGCCCGGTTCGGCCTCAAGCCCAGCCCCGACCACAACCGACGCCGCGTCCGCTACCTCGGCCACGCCCTGCACCCCATCCGATTCATCAGATAGCGAGGGCCACAGCACCGGCACCAGCAGCCACTCCAAATCAGCAGCCTTCCCCACCAGCGCATATCAACCTCGGACGTTTGGAACAGCAAATGGATATTGCAGCCAGAGAAGCCACTGCCAGCCCTCCCTTGCCTAAGTTTGAGAACCCTAAGGGACCCGTAGCCGATTTTTACATCGCTGGCTGGATCCAGAAACTGGAGCGTATCGGAGACCTCAATTATCCTGGTTCATTAGTGGGGCAGCTCAAGGTCAAGGTGGTGCTCAATCCTCAGGGTGGGCTGGAGCGAATTATTATGGTCAGTCCTTCGGGAAACAAACAATTGGATGCTGCCGCAGAGCGTATTATTCGCCTCTCCTTTCCCTACATGCCATTTTCTAAACAGTTGGCGGCACAAACCAAAAAAATCGAAATTCCGCTTAATATGCACTTTATGGGTGTACGCCGTGTAAGCGCTTGGTAGCACCTGATCAAAAGGATAACGCCATGAAAAAACCTAAAATTGGTACTGTAATTTTCGCACTGTTCCTCGTGCTTTGGGCGGCCGCCATGATTGCCTTGGTCGTCATCGGATTTACCAGCATTCAGCCCGCCGGCATTGGCAGTAGCGCCACGGCTTCTGCCGCGTCCGTTATTTCGGGAGGTGTTCATGGATAGCATGCGCTTGGCCAGAATTTTGGGTTGGACCGGTATTATTCCCTTACTGGCCGCAAACCTTGGAATTTGGAAAGGCTTTGGGGTGATTGCGGTGACGCTTGGCAACATGTATGCGGCCACCATCCTCAGTTTTCTGGGGGCTATTCACTGGGGCCTCGCGATGAGCTCGGAAAACCGCGCGGAAAGCGGTCCCTTGCTGATATGGAGTGTGATTCCTGCACTTTGGGCTTTTTTTGCGCTGTGGTGGTCAGCTCCAGCCGCTATTGCTCTGTTGATAGTGGGTTTTGCGGCACAGTGGATGGCCGATTTTCGCTTGGTGAAACGTCTTTCGTTGCCGGAATGGTTTATGCCCCTGCGCAGTGGGCTGACCGCAGCAGTCATGAGCTTGCTGGGGTTGATGTTGGTGCAGATCTACGCCGGGGTTTGACCCCCGGCCGCAGTTTGATCAGTGTTGCGTAGAATCGGCTTGCTGACTGGCTATTTCTTCGCGTACTTTGTCCATATCTAGGGCCAGTGCCTGTTGGATGACTTCATCCAAGGCGCTGGCAGGCAGGGAACCAGACTGGGAGAAAATACCAATCTGTTGCCGGAACATGGTCAAGGTGGGAATGGAGCGAATCTGGAAAGAAGCGCCCAACTCTTGCTCGACATCGGTGTTTACTTTGCCAAAAACAATATCTGGATATTTTTCGGAGGCTGCTTCAAAGGTCGGTGCGAAAGCCCGGCAAGGCGCACACCAAGGCGCCCAGAAATCGACAATAACCATGTCGTTTCCAGTAACGATTGCCTCAAAGTTTTCTTGGGTTAGTTCCACTACGGCCATAGTGCGTCCTCTTCTTCAGAAAATACTGCGCAAAATTGCGCTCAACAGTCGGGGTTATCCCGAATGACAGTAAAATACATGATGCTGAACATAAAACGCGGAGGCTGACGGGGTCAAGGTATGACATTGGATAAAGATCAGATTCCGGTACTTTCAGTCAGCGCACTGAACAGTACGGTTCGAGAAATCATCGAAGGAAATTTTCCGCTGCTGCGAATAGAGGGCGAAATTTCCAATTTTACGACGCCGGGTTCTGGGCATTGGTATTTTTCTCTCAAAGATAGCCGCGCCCAGGTACGTTGCGCCATGTTTCGACAACGGAATCTTTATACAAAAGCCGAGCCCCGCAATGGTATGAAAATTCAAGTACTCGCCCAACCCACGCTGTATGAGGGGCGTGGCGAGTTTCAACTGATTGTGGAACAGTTACTGGATACCGGCGAAGGGGATCTCCAGGCCCGTTTTGCGGCCCTCAAGGAAAAACTCGCTGCAGAGGGTTTGTTTGCCGCCGAACTGAAACGTCCTCTGCCACGCTGGCCGCGACGTGTGGCGGTAATTACCTCGGCCAGCGGTGCTGCCTTACATGATATTCGAGTCACCTTAGCCCGGCGTTGGCCGCTTCTGCGGGTGCTGGTCTATCCGGTATTAGTTCAGGGAGACCAAGCCGCAGCGCAAATGGTTGCAGCACTGCGCCGCGTTGCAGAACGGCAGCAAGAAGATGTGGTGATACTCGCCCGAGGCGGGGGTAGCGCTGAGGATCTCTGGTGCTTCAATGAAGAACATATAGCGCGGGCCATCCGGGCTTGTCCGATTCCCGTGGTGACGGGTGTCGGTCACGAAATCGATTTCACCATTGCCGATTTTGCGGGGGATTTTCGGGCCGCTACCCCAACGGCGGCGGCCGAAGCCGTCAGTCCGGATCGTGCCGAGTGGCTCCCCAAAGTGCAGAATCGCCGTCAGCAACTAGAACGTACTATGCAACGACTGCTCCAGAATGAGGCGCAACGCTTGGATTATCTGCGCCTGCGCCTGCGCCATCCGGGGGAAAAATTGGCTATGGCCGATCAGCGTCTCTCCCGCGCGCGCGCCAACCTCACTAAAGCCATCCAGCGTTGCCAGAATGATTGGGCACAGCGGCTACAGTATCTACAAGTACGTCGTCGACAGCAGAATCCGGAACAACGCCTGCAGGCTTTGGAAGCTCGCCTTAATGGACAGCGTGAGAAGCTGATCGCCGTTATGCTACAAACGCTGCAGCGCGCCGAGCAACGCCAAGGCAAATCGCTGTGTGCGCTCCATCTGCTAGACCCTTTGGCGGTGTTGCAACGCGGCTTTGCAGTCTTGCGAGATGGCTCTGGTAACGTGATCTTTGATAGTCAAAACATAGAGGTACGCAGTCCGGTATATGCCACCTTGGCGCACGGAAGTCTGCATTGTGAAGTCATTGAACGCGAGATCCTCGCATCCCAAGATATTCCGGCGTAAAAATGAGCAGGGCTTGCTGGGTATCGACAAGCCCTGCTTTGTCGCTTTACTCTTGGCACTCGCTACCGCTGGCCCAGTGGTGATTTTTACTAACGGGGACTGAGCCCCTGAAATCCCGAGGAGTTTTCATGACCAATCCACAAGTCGTACTACATACCAACAAAGGTGACATCGTTATTGAGCTGGATGCCGACAAAGCCCCCAATACTGTCGAAAACTTTCTGAAGTATGTGGACGAAGGATTTTTTGACGCAACCATTTTTCATCGGGTGATTCCTGGTTTTATGATTCAGGGCGGCGGATTTACGGCCGACATGCAGCAAAAACAAACCCATGCTCCTGTCGCCAACGAGGCAGAGAACGGACTCAAGAATTTGCGTGGCACGTTAGCCATGGCCCGGACTAACGATCCCCACTCTGCTACCGCACAATTTTTTATCAACTTGAGCGATAACGACTTTCTGAATTTCAAAGCAGCTTCGGGCACGGGTTGGGGATATGCGGTGTTCGGAAAGGTCGTCGAAGGCTTGGATGTGGTCGACGCGATTGCCAAAGTCCCAACGGGTAACAAGGGCATGCATCAAGATGTTCCCAAAGACACCGTCACCATCGACAAGGGCGAGCGCTTACCCGCAGCCTGAAATCGTGGAGTATTTGGATGCGGCGTGGGGTGATGGACCTGTATGGTTTATCTCCGACCTGCATCTGAGCCCGCGACAGACCGCTCTCACGCAACTTTTCCGCGATTTTTGCCGCGCTAAAGCCCAGGGTGCACGGGCTGTTTTTATTCTTGGTGATTTATTTGATTATTGGGTGCACCGAGATCAAGCCCAAGAACCCATTTACGCCGAAGTTTTCACCCTACTCCAGCAGCTCGCAGCAAGCGGGACAGCCATCTATCTGATGGTGGGTAACCGAGATTTCGCGCTCGACAAGAATCTACTGCGTTCTTTTGCTATTCGGCCCTTAGCTGATCCTGCAGTACTGCATTTAGGCACGCAACGTGTACTCCTCACCCATGGCGATCTCCTTTGTACGGACGATCGACGCTATCAGCTTTTTCGTCGAATGATTCGTCATCCACTCACGCGCCTGACACTCGGCAACCTCCCCTATGCCTGGTTACAGAAACTGGCAGGACAACTACGACGCAGCAGTCACCAAGCCGTGCAAAAAAAAGCCCCCACCATCACCGACGCGCATCCGGATGCTATTCACCGAGCCTTAGCCGGAAGCATCGGAGCCTCCCACCAAGAACCGGCTTTTGCTATTCTTATTCATGGACATACCCATCGACCATTGTGGGAAGAACGCACTAATGGCCGACGGATGGTTTTGGGTGCTTGGACCCCCCAAGGGGCAGCAATAGGTCGCTGGCAAGCCGGAATCTGGTCACTGGAAACTTTGAGTTATCCCTTATAAAACACTGCTCGGAGCGGGGCAAAAGTAGCACTATGGATCAGCAAGGGTTAAGTAGTGAGGACGCCGTCTTAAGGCAAAAGCAGTATGGATATAACCACTTGCCGGTGGCCGCAGCACCACCCTGGTGGCAACAATTACTTCACCAATTTCGTAATTCCCTGATAGCTATTCTTCTGGCCGCTGCGCTGTTGTCATTGATGCTTGGGCATTGGATTGACAGCGTTATTATCGCCATTGTTGTTCTGATCAATACACTACTGGGATTTATTCAGGAAAGTCGCGCGGAAAAAGCCGTTGCAGCGCTGCAATCGTATTTGGTCACTCAGTCCGTGGTGCTGCGGGATGCACATTGGCAGTCCATACCTACAGATCACTTAGTCCCCGGCGACTGGGTTCGCCTCGAAAATGGCGAACGCATCAGTGCCGATATGTCCCTCTACGAAGCGCATGGACTGCAAGTCGATGAATCTCTGCTGACCGGCGAGTCGGTACCCGTACCCAAACAGACATCGGGGGATACCGATCAAACGGTATTGCATGCGGGAACGCTGATTACGCAAGGCTCCGGCATGGGCATAGTCACAGCCATAGGGATGGCAACCGCGATTGGCCATATTCAGCAACTCATGAGTCACACGCTGCAGCTTCGTTCTCCGCTCTTGGAACAAATCCACCGACTATCCCGCCTGCTGGCGCTAGCGGTGCTCATTTTGGCGGTAATGGCGGCCGTGATCGCTTGGAGTCAAAATCAGGGGCTGGAATTTGCCGTGCTGGCTGCCATCAGCCTCGCCGTAGCCATTATCCCCGAAGGTCTACCGGCGGTAATCAGTTTTATCCTGGCGCTGGGGGTGGAACGCATGGCCCATCATGGCGTCATTATTCGCCAACTACCCGCCGTTGAAACCTTAGGGTCGGTAACCGTCATCTGCACCGATAAAACCGGCACACTTACGGAAAACCGCATGGCCGTAACCGATCTGACTCTTGCATCAGAAGACCCCGATCTTCGCAAAGTCGCATTAGAAATTATGCTGCTCTGCAATGATGCAGATCTTATGGATGCGCAGAAAGCCAGCGGTGACCCACTGGAACAGGCCTTACTGCGTTATACACAAGCTCAAGGTTTAAGCATCCCCACTCTACGTCACGAAAGGCAGCGTCTGGATACGCGTCCCTTCTCTCACGAACAACCGTTTATGGCCACCCTCCACCATGACCGAATTGCCATCAAGGGTGCCCCGGAATTTGTTCTTCGCCTCTGTGATTCAGATGGATCTGATGCGGCGGAATTCGCCCGCAACGTCCCGTTCTGGGAAAAGATTATTGCAGATATGGCACAACGCGGCTTAAGGACCATCGCCCTCGCGACCGCCGCACCCACTACCTGGGGAGAACTGGATCATGGCGGTTGGCGCTGGCTCGGTGTGGTGGGTTTGCTGGACCCTCCGCGTGCGGAAGTTCCTGCAGCCATTACTATTTGTCGAAGCGCTGGCATCCGCGTGGTCATGGTCACTGGCGATCATCCCCAGACTGCATCTAGCATCGCCCGACAAATTGGACTGATTGACGGTGACGACACAAAAGTGGTCGATCATGCCCAATGGATCGCTGCAACCGCACAAGAACGGCAGATTATGGCCCGCGAGACTGTAGTATTTGCCCGAGTTCAGCCAGAGGACAAACTAGAGCTTGTGAAAACCTTGCAAGCGAATGGTGGAATTGTCGCTATGACTGGAGATGGCGTTAACGATGCCCCAGCTTTACGCCGCGCACAAATTGGTGTCGCTATGGGCCAATCAGGAAGCGCCGTCGCCCGTGAAGCTGCAGCTATGGTACTGAGCGACGATAATTTTGCGCACATCGCCACGGCTGTGGCCGAAGGTCGCCATACTTACGATAATATTCGCCGGACCACACTGTTCATGCTGCCGGTCAACTTTGCTCAGGGTTTAGTGGTGTTCTTCTCCGTTCTTTTCGGAACGCAGTTGCCCATCAGTCCCTTGCAAATACTCTGGATCAATACGGTCACTGCCGTCACGCTCGCCCTGGCCTTTGTTTTCATGGGTGCCGACAAGCAACGCATGCAGCGCCCCCCTCGACCCGTTGCCGAAGCCTTAATTCCATCCTTTTTATGGAAACACATCAGCCTGATCTCCGGATGGATGATTTTATCGGTTTTCCTGGTGTTTTTCTGGGATCTGCAGCGTCATCCCCTGGCACATGCGCACACGCTCGCGGTAAACACCCTGATGGCCATGGAAATGGGGACGCTCATCGCCATGTATGGTCATTGGCGCCATGATCGTGGAGATTACGTGTTACTGGCCACTGTTACCGTCATGATTATTTTACAGATTTTGTTTTCCCAATGGGCATTTTTGCAGTCCGTATTTCACACCCAATCCATGTCGGTTATCGATTTGGGGATTATTCTCATCGCGGCAGTGCTGGCCTGGACGTTTGGCAAGCTGGTGATGCGCCCACGGCACCGCCAAAATTCTTCGTGACTTCCGAGATCATGCTAGACTAGGTCCAGTTTACGAAGTGTCGACTGGAGGGCATCATGAAAAAAATAGTGATTCGTGGTTCGGCCAGCAAACCGAAGCCGCGCTTGGGTGTGCATCCTACCCGCATTGAAAGGGATCGCACGGTCTATAATCGCAAGTGCAAACATCGCAGTAAGCAGCGTGGTGACGCGGCTGCGCAGCAAGATGGGCATACCGTGAGGATCACTGGTCCTCAGCGTATGCCCATCTGGTTATTCAGTGTTCAGGATTGTACAGATGGCCGCCTCCCTTAAACCGCAACCTGTAGAATCCGGATGGATTCTGCGCTGGTGGCGGGACTCCCTGCTGTTGGTGCGCGGCGCCCCCTCAGCCTTTGGGCTGTTATATTTGGTGCTCGTCCTCCTCAATGTGGCTTGGCAGCCGCTTTTTCTGAGTATTCCTATTTCCTGTGGCGTCATGGCCGTGATTTTTGCGGTGGCGATGGCCGTGCATCAAGGTTGCACCCGACTCTTGGATGTGGGCCGCAGCATTCGCGATGTACCCTGGTGGCCATTATCCCGACTGGTACTCGAAATCGCTTTGCTCGTTGCCGCTTTGCTGTTGTTGATGCTGCTTTTTCGTCATTATCTGCAGGGTATTTTCAGTCACGATCATATTTCTTCTGCGGCGACCCTGCATAATCTGCACTCCCCAGACTGGCAAAATCTCCCAGAATGGTTGCGCTCGCTCATCACCAATGGGCTAGGTACCGCACAAACCATGCTGGGTAACGCTTTTCTCCTGCTTTCGGTAGGCGTTATTGTTACTGGGATTACCCAGCGCGGCTATCTCGCCTTGATGGCTGGATTTCAGGCGGTGCTGGCTAATATTCGGGTGTGGCTAGGATTTTTGCTGGCGAGCCTGCTGCTACAGGGCGTCATCACCTTTATATCGGCGCAAATTCATACGGCTGCCGCCGCCATGCTGGTGGCTCTCAGCGGGGTTGCGCTGTTGATCTTGGTGGGACTATACGGTTGGTGTTTTGTGCGCGAAACCTTTGGGCTCCCCGGAGCCCAAGTTGCCAAAAGTGTCGCGAGCGCAGTCAGAAAGCCGATCAGATCGACTGCCTAATGAACTCTGCTGCACTACGCGCAGCCATTTTTTGCTGACCATAAGACTGCGCACCCGCCTTAGCGATGGCACTTAGCACCGCCTGCAAAGCCGCTGCAGTGGTATCCTCGGCAAAAGCGACGGCAGATGCCGTGCCACCCTGCTCTAGGCTAACCCGAGCACAAGCCATGGCTCGGGCACCGGTGCCGGTACTGAGAGCGTGTTGGTCAAATTGTTCCACCTCGGCGCGAACATCTGCCCCCTGAATCAAGGCATCTACCAAAGCACCCACCGCACCACTCCCGGTTCCCTGGAGAATGATGGGATTGCTCTCAGAGCCAATAACCACCGACGCTGTTACCCGATCTCCTTCGCGATTGAGGCGATAACGCTGCATCTGCCATTCCTTGTCATGTTGCAGATAATGCTGCTCGAAAAGGGCATATATTTTAGCCGGGCTGAGTTCTCCCTGCCCCTGCTCAGAGGCAGCTTGCACCTGCGCACTGAACTCCTGAGCCAGCCAACGCGGTAAAGAAATACCGTAATCCCGTTCCAAGACATGCGTTACGCCCCCCTTTCCGGACTGACTGTTGATGCGCACCACCGCCTCATAAGTGCGGCCCAGATCCGCCGGATCAATGGGGAGATAGGGAACCTGCCAAATACTTTCTTCCTGACCTTGACGATGATGCATTCCCTTGCGAATGGCATCCTGATGACTCCCGGAAAAGGCCGTATAGACCAGCTCTCCAAACCAGGGATGACGGGGTGGGACGACCATGTTGGTGCAGCGCGTATAAATTTCCGCAATCTCTGTTCCCAAAGAGAGATCAAGCTGAGGATTCATACCCTGCGAATAAAAATTCATGGCCATGGTCAGAATATCCATGTTGCCAGTACGCTCGCCATTACCGAAGAGGGTGCCTTCCACACGGTCAGCACCGGCAAGCACGGCCAGTTCTGCCGCTGCCACCGCGCAACCCCGATCGTTGTGCGTATGCACGCTGATTTTGACATGCTCCCGACCCCGCAAGTGATCACAAAACCATTCCACCTGATCGGCAAACACATTCGGTAAAGAGGATTCTACTGTTGCTGGGAGGTTCAGAATCACCGGCTGTCCCTGCTCTGGACGCCATACCGTCATCACTGCCTCGCAGATTTCCACCGCATATTCCAGCTCCGTGTTACTGAAACTTTCAGGTGAGTACTCAAAGGTCCAATGACTCTCAGGATAACGATCGGCACCCGCCTTCACCCACTGCGCGCCTTGTACGGCAATGGCTTTAACGCCTTCTTTATCGAGCCCAAAAACCTGCTCTCGTTGTGCGGGATTAGTCGAGTTGTAAACATGTACAATCGCCTGGCGTACACCGCGCAAGGCCTCATAAGTCCGATCAATCAAAGCTTCGCGCGCCTGGGTGAGTACCTGAATGGAAACATCATCGGGTATGCGCCGTTCTTCAATAATCCGACGTACAAAGTCAAAGTCGGGTTGGGAGGCCGCAGGAAAACCCACTTCGATTTCCTTAAAACCCATGCGAACCAGCAAATCAAACATCTCCAGTTTTTGCTCGACGCTCATCGGTGCGACGAGGGCCTGATTCCCATCCCGCAAATCCACACTGGTCCATATGGGTGCGTGGTACATCCGGCGATTGGGCCAGCGGCGGTCTGGCTTATGAATGGTTGGAAATGCTTGGTAACGACGGTAATTAAAGCTACCCATAACGCGTTCTCCTGCCCTGTAAAAATCATGAGGCATAGTATAAAAAGGATAAACCCGCAGGTGCTTGCGATTTTACGGGGTTTTAGCCACTATGGCGCATGATTGTTGCGCATTATGATCACTTATTGGAGGAAAATTGTGTTATGAAGCCTTCTATCCAGAAACTGAACCTCGACCGTTATGATCGCCGCATTCTTGAAATCTTGCAGGAAGATGCTGGCATCAGTAACCAGCGCCTCGCGGATCGGATTGGGCTCTCCCCTTCTCCCTGTCTACGTCGGGCACAAGCCCTAGAGGATGCTGGAATCATCCACAAAAGAGTGGCGCTGCTCCGCCCAGAAAGCCTTGGTTTAGAACTCATGGTGCTGATGCATATCAGTATGGACCGGCACACGCCAGAACGCTTTGAACACTTTGAGACGGAAATTCGAAAATCTTCGGAAGTGCTGGAATGCTTTCTCATTACGGGCCATGACGCGGATTACCAATTAAAAATAGTGGTGCGCGATATGCTGCATTTTCAGGACTTTCTGCTGAATCGCTTAACGCGCATTGAGGGTGTTACCGGCGTGCATTCAAGTTTTGTTCTGCGCAAGGTGATCGATAATACCGCCCTTCCAATTTACTAATGCACCTTGTCCATTTGTAAAGCCATCCACCAATAAAAGGCCACCCAGCTACGCCATCCCGTAAACGGTCGGGTGATCTCCCGAACTTCCGCTTCCGTGGCATTTCTACCGAGTTGGTACTGCTTGCCGACGATGGAGCGCAAACCTATGTCGGCGGCGGGAATATAATCGCGAGCACCAATGCCGCGCATCATCACATATTCCGCCGTCCAGCGACCGATACCATGATGCTGGGTTAAGCGATTTAAGGACTGTTCATTATCGAACGGTTGCAAACTGTGGAAATCGAGATTTCCTGTTCGCATATTTTCCGCTGCTAAAACAATATAATGTGCTTTCTGCCGACTAAACTGGTGCGCACGCAAAGTCTCTTCGCCAATCTCCACTATCCGCGCAGGGTCAGGGAGTAGCGTGTATATTTGCTCCTCAATATTCAGGGTATACCCACCCAACTCAATGAATTTTCTTTTCAACTTTTGGGCAAAAGTAACGTTAATTTGCTGTCCGATAATGGCCCAATAGAGCGCTTCTTCGGGACTCCCCATCAACACCGGACGTAATCCATACATTGAATGGTACAATTCCGAAAATACCGGATCAGCACGCACTACTTCCATAAAAGGATAGGGATTTATCTGTAATTGGAAAATTTTGGTAACCCAGTCTTGCGCGGAGGCTATCATGACGTCAGTAATCGGTTGAGGCGCGTGAATTTGCAAGTGAAGTTGTGGGTTTTCCGTTGTTCCAACACTCCGCAAGGTAATCAACAAAAGGTGATTATCCAAGTTTATGGCGCGGTAATAAGTATGGTCATGGATTTGTTCCATGATGGTCGAGGGCGCATGCTGCAAATAAGCGAGCGTTAAAGAAAAATCGTAAGGCGCCGTTGGATGCAGCGGAATGATAGGGCTCAGGTAAGTCACTCGATTTTACTCCATCGTTATTCGAACGCGTTGTTTCATGGATACTATTTCCGGAACATTACGCGGATCATTGTGATTTTGGAGGCGTTGGGAGACTCGGCAATCGTCGAATAATGCGCTGGAAAAAGAAATTATTGGGGATGACGACAATGGCTCCATCTTCTTGCTTCAGTTCCGTAAACATTAGATTTTCTTCAACCACTTCACCAACCAGTGCTTCCGGAAATATTTCAATACGTTGCCCGATTCCTAGCGGTTGCCAGAACCAGATAAAAAAACGCGCAGTAATATTGCTGACCATGGCCCACAGGGCCAACATGCCAACTCCGATCACGGCCAACAAGCTGACAAAAGTGGTCCAGACCGCAGTCACATCCACCGCCCAGACCCGCAATACGACCACCCAGACCAGTAACCATAAAAACCAAGAGGTAACACGTTTGAAAATGATGCCATAACCTCGAGAAAGTGTCCGACGCTCCCCCAGAATAGCCAGCAAACGCCCAATGATTTTGTCATACCAGCGCAATATCAAATAACTGCCCAGCACAATCAATACCGTATAAATCATTCGATGCATTAACCATTCTGGGTCAATATCTACTCCGTAAATCACCATTTTCATCACTTTCTCCTATGAAGAAGCTTAACCTTGACCCACAGGCGCACTATCCCTAGCTACGAGCTGCTGGTAGAGTTTACAGATGACCTATACCCGTCGGCTACGGCCTGATGGTTGAGCACAGCCAACACGGAGTCCACATTGAAACTGAGTCAGATTATGGTCGACGGTGCCGTAGAAACGGCACTTTGGTCCGGCAAGGAATTGATATCTTTAAAAAGTATTGCACCGCATCTTTCTTTGCAAGATTTACTCGCGGCTCCCGCGTCAGTACGCGACAATCTGGAACAACGACTGAGTCGTGCCTCGGCCCAAAACTTACTAGATCCAGAGTGCGTCACCTACCTACCACCGCTGCCCAGTGGTTGTAAAATTCTCTGCGCAGGCCTCAATTATCAAAGCCATGCCCAAGAGGTGTCGGCGCCTGCACCTGAATTTCCGAATTTTTTCATGCGCTTTGAAGATACGATGGTGGGTCATCAACAACCCCTGCGCATTCCTACGCTGTCCACGCAGATGGATTATGAAGGTGAGTTGGCTGTCGTTGTGGGCAAATCCTGCTTTGGGTCGCTGAGCGAATCTCAAGCGCTCGATTGTGTAGCGGGCTATACCATATTTAATGATGCCAGCATCCGCGATTTTCAGTTTCGTGCCAGCCAGTGGACGCTGGGTAAAAATTTCCCGGCTACGGGTGGCTGTGGACCCATGGTGGTCACTGCGGATGAACTGCCTCCGGGTGCCCGTGGCCTAGTATTGCGCACCGAAATTGATGGAGAAACGCTTCAAGAAGGCAATACGGCGGATCTGATATTTGGTGTCGCCGCCTTGGTTCGTGCCGTCGCTGAGGTGACGCCCCTACGTTGCGGTGATCTCCTCATCACCGGAACTCCGGCAGGCGTAGGATTCACCCGCAAGCCGCCGCGTTTTCTGCGCCTAGGGGAACGCTGCCAAATCACCATTGAAGGCATCGGCACCCTGAGTAACCCGGTAATGATGACGGAAAACTAGCGATTGCGCATGAAATCAGCGGTTCGCTGTAGCGCCGTCTGCAAGTGCGCCCGGACCTCTGGAGGCATTTCCTGTTCTTGCATGGCGCGCTGCATACAGGCCATCCATTGATCTCGGGCCTGATCGTCTACCGGAAAACTGGCATGACGTGCGCGTAGGCGAGGATGCCCAAACTTTTCGACGTAAAGATCGGGGCCGCCCAACCAGCCGGATAAAAACAGAAACAGTTTTTCTTTAGATTCCGTCAAATCCGCCGGATGCATTGTCCGCAAAGGGCTTTGCCACTCCGGTTCACTGGCCATTAAATCATAAAAACGGTTGACAAGTTTACGCAGACTTTCTTCACCGCCGAGTAATACATAAGGTGCGTTTTCTGGTTCAAGATTCAAAATATTTCACTCCAAGTAAGTATAGCCATGCAAACCATCGGCAAATTGTTGTAAGAAAATATAGCGTTGCGCGTCATCCAGTGCCACGCAGGCATCCACTTTTTTCTGATAGCGAGCCAGTAAATCTGGAGCCGAAAATTGTACATAATTCAGAACGAATTCAACGGTATCTCCTGCCATCGGTTGTTCCAGATGAAATAACCCCGATTTGTCGACAATTACGTTAACGGAATCCGTATCCCCAAACAAATTATGCATATCTCCAAGAATTTCTTGATACGCACCGACCATAAAAACACCCAGTATGTAAACTGCGTCACTCTGCACAGTGTGCACCGGCAGCGCCGAAGTTAGACCTTCTGCCGTAACATAAGCATCAATACGACCATCAGAATCGCAAGTAATGTCTTCAATGCGTGCGCGTCTGACCGGCTCTTCATGGAGGCGTTGAATGGGTAAAATAGGAAAAATTTGATCAATAGCCCAAACATCGGGTAATGACTGAAATAAGGAAAAATTCACAAAATACTTGTCTACCAGTTTCTCATTCAGCTCATCGAGAATATCGCGATGGGCGCGATTATGGGGGTCAAGAAAAGTACGCACTTGCCATAAAATACGCGCATATATACCTTCGGCATCAGCGCGATCTTCAATCGGGATCAAACCGAGATTGAACTGCTGATGGACTTCGGCGAGGAGATACAGCGCTTCTTGGTATACCTCAAGAGCGTCTGGCGCCCGTGCCTGCTCCAGTCTGCCGAGCAGTCGCCCCCACTCCCCTTTCATCTGGGCGGAGTTCGCATCTACGCGTAAATGCTCTCCAGCGGCCTGCTCCACATCGGTAACATTCGTAAGTAGAATCGCATGATGCGCTGTCAGTGCCCGTCCTGATTCGGAAATAATGCGCGGTTCGGGCAAGTTTTCCTGGCGGGCTACCTCGGCTAAAGCTGCGACAATCGCATGGGCATAATCAGAAATATGATAATTGGTGGAACAGTAGGCTCGAGAGTGCGTTCCTTCGTAATCCACGCCTAGACCACCCCCCACATCCACAACCTCCAGAGCTGCCCCTAAACGCCGCAACTCCGCATACAAACGCGCACATTCCCGCATCCCACCCTTGATGAACTGGATATTGGGAATCTGAGAGCCTAAATGAAAATGCAGCAACTGCAGGCTATCCAACGCATTTTCACGGTGCAAATATTGCACCATTTCGAGTATATCGACGGTGGATAAACCAAATTTCGATTTTTCACCGCCCGTATTTTGCCATTTACCAGCACCCGCAGAGGCTAGACGCGCACGCACGCCGATTCGAGGCTGCACCTGAAGTGCGCGGGCTTCGGCGAGAATCAAGGGGAGTTCGGAAGGTTTCTCGACCACCAGATAAACTTGCAAACCCAGTTTTTCACCCGTCAACGCCAGACGGATGTATTCGCTATCCTTATAACCATTACAAACTACCGTACCCCCCATAGGCATAAGACCGAGAACGGCCAGAAGTTCTGGCTTGCTCCCCGCCTCCAGACCCAGCTTCCCTTCCCCGGCGCGCAGTATTTCTTCAACAACATGACGCTGTTGGTTCACCTTGATCGGATAAACGGGCGTATAGCTACCGTTGTAATTTAAGGCGCGAATGGCACCCCCAAAAGCGTCCCGAAGTTTGTTGACACGATGATCGAGAATCTGAGGAAAACGCAGCAAACACGGAAGTCCCAAGGAATGCTCGCCGAGCTCTGCAGCGACGTCGGCAAGGCCAATGGCAGCGCTTTCGGGTATGGCGTCAGGACGGACAATCAATTGTCCATCCTCACCGACGTCAAAATACCCCTCACCCCACTGCGCCAAGTTATATAAATGGCGACTATCGGCTATCGTCCAATGCATGCCCGCACCCCTCTTGGAAACCCTCGCGCAGTCTACGGGTTCCCCCCGTCAGGAGACAAGCAGAGAACCGCTCCGACTATAAAGCCTCGTTCGCAAAATCTGCCAATCGTGAACGCTCACCACGACGCAAGGTGATGTGACCGCTATACGCCCAGTCCTTAAAACGATCCACCACGTAAGTGAGGCCGGAGGTTGTCTCTGTCAGATAGGGCGTATCAATCTGGGCAATATTTCCTAAACAGACGATTTTAGTACCTGGTCCAGCACGAGTAATCAGGGTTTTCATTTCCTTAGAGGTCAAGTTTTGCGCCTCGTCGATAATGACGATTTTCTCCAAGAAAGTCCGGCCACGCATAAAACTCATGGATTTAACGCGAATCCGCTTATTGAGAAGGTCCTGCGTGGCACTGCGCCCCCAACTACCGGCCTCATCACTCCCGCGTGCTAGAATTTCCAGATTATCTTCTAAAGCCCCCATCCAGGGTTGCATTTTTTCTTCTTCCGTACCGGGCAAAAAACCAATTTCTTCGCCCACCGGAACAGTGGCTCGGGTAATAATCACTTCGGAATAGCGTTTATCCTCAAACACCTGATGCAGGGCAGCCGCGAGAGTGAGTAATGTTTTGCCGGTACCGGCATGACCAAGCAAGCTGACAAAATCAATTTCCGGGTCCATCAGCAGATTCAGCGCAAAATTTTGCTCAGGATTGCGTGCCATGATTCCCCAAACCGCATGGCGCTCACTGCGATAGTCGGTGATCCGCTCAATGATGGCATGTTCGGGATGTACTTCGCGAACAATGGCCGCGAAATCCTCCGTAGCCCCATCCTTGGGGTTCAGGGCGATAAACTCATTGGCATGCCACTTTTGGATAGCGGGGCCGCTGATCTTGTAGAAACTCCGGCCGCTTTCCTGCCAGGCATCCAGATCACGACTATGGGTTTCCCAGAAGTCGTCACTGAGAATCTCCGCACCGGTATACAGCAAATCCACATCATCCAAGGCCCGGTCATTCTGGTAGTCTTCCACCCGAATACCCAGCGTCCGCCCCTTGATACGCAGATTGATGTCTTTACTGACTAAAATGACTTCTTTTTCGGGATGACGATTTTGCAAAGCCAGCGTAACCGCCAGAATCTCGTTATCCGCCTTGCCGCCCGCCAGATCTTCTGGCAAGGCTTGCTGGTAAGAAGCTGTTTGAAAATACAAACGTCCCTGGGCATAGGGTAAGGGTAACCCTCGATCCAGATCCGCCGTATCCGTCAGCAACTCATCCAGATGACGACTCACTTGGCGAACATTCCGCGCTTGTTCACTTAACCCTTTTTTGTGTTGGTCCAATTCTTCCAACACGATCATCGGCAACAAAATATCGTGTTCCTGGAAACGGAACAGCGCCGACGGGTCGTGCATCAACACATTGGTATCCAGTATATACAGACGCGGTTTTTGAGGAGATGCCGGTACGATGGCGGCCTTCGTCATGGGAGTTTTTTGACGATATCAAGAATGGCAGCCGCGTGCCCCGCCGCTTTTACCTTACGCTCCACATAGGCAATTTTACCATCCCGATCAATGACAAAAGTGCTGCGTTCCACACCAATGCTGGTTCTGCCGTACATGTTTTTTTCTTTCAAAACGTCAAAAGATTTACACAGGGCTTCATCCGTATCGGCTAATAGTGGAAAGGGAAAATGAAATTTACAGGCAAATTTTTCATGGCTGGATACCGTATCACGGGACACCCCCAAAACTTCCGTACCCGCCGCCTCAAACTCAGGATACAGTGCGCTAAATTCTTGTCCTTCCGTGGTGCAGCCGGGAGTATCATCTTTAGGATAAAAATACAGTACCACGATTTTGCCGTGCAGATCCGCCAGACTCAGGGACGCAGACTTTCCATAAGCAGCCACGCTGAATGGCGGTGCGGGTTGACCGACGACGATATTTTCTGTGGACATGAAGACACTCCGTGTGTGGGCTTGTTCGAAAATCTAGCGCGGGCGATGGGGCTGTGTCTAGCGCATGCATTCGTTTTGGTCGCCCGCGACTCTGTAACGCTTAAAATCCAACAGCCTTTTAGATTCGACCACCTCATCATGAGGGATCAGGAGATATTCCCAAGGCTTGCCATTAACCTGTACGGCATAATCCGAAGCATGTTTGCACCACCGCGCAGCGGCTGCAGCCTTGGCCAGCACTTCCTGACTATTGATGTCCGCACTGGATTTGGTTTCTACCATAAAAATGGTTGAATCTGTTTCCGCCACGAAATCAGGGACGTACTCCGGCTGCTCTGTGCCGAGCTTGTAGTAAATCTGGAACTGGCCCTTGGCAGGCTTGAACCATTTGGTTGCGTCGCGCTCAAGGATGACGGCGAAGCGACGTTCCGTGTCGGAATCAAACTTCTGCAGTGGGTACAGGCAACGCGCAAAGCCACCGAACAGCATCTGCTTGATCCGGCCCGGCTCCGTCACAGTTTCTCGGAAGTGGTGAGCCGCCTGCCCTGCGGTGACCGTGTAGTTGCAGCTTTTCAGCTCCGTAAAACCGCGACTGACCTGCACCTCGTAGTCAGTCGCTTCCTCCCAAAAGTGCGTCATCATCTGCGCGCGGATCTGTTTGGCAATGGTCTTACGCTGTCCGGCCAAGACATTGATGATTGCCTCGGATTCCGAGAGATAGCTCTGCAGATGCCGCACCATCTGGCCCGCAAGGTCATAGAGCAGTTCAGCTTGGGTAAAGTAGTCGATGTCATCGAAGTCTACCAGCGCGTGGACGATGTAGTCCTCTGGGCGCTGCTCCTTCAGGCCGATTCCTGCTGCCAGCGTGAACTGCTCGTTAGTGCGCAACATCTGACCGACGATCTCGCGCTCGCCCGGTTGTAGGTGAAGCTGGCTCACGTCCAGCGTAAATGGGCGAAAGCCGGTCGTGACCTCACCCTTGGGCACCACGGCGATGCGCGGAATGTCGATGGTCTGCTGCACGACGATCTCGGTGGTCTTGGCTACCACTTCGGACAAGTCGAGCCCGCGCTCTGATTCATCCGTGCCCGCCAGCAATTCGCCTTGCAGCGGCTTGAGCCGCTCTACCGCTTCCGCGAGGATGGCAGCTTGCACTTCGGGCTTCAGTAGCGCGCTGCTGGTGGGTACCAGGTCGCGTTTGACTTCGTACCCGCCGATGATGTCCATGACCACAAGCGCAGCCTGCTTCTCCGCTTCGGTGGTGAAAACTGGCTTGAGCGCGAGTCGCTTCTCGTCGCCGTTGACGGCTGCCGTCGCTAAGTCGAGCGCAGGCGTGTCATTCGTTAATCCGAGGCGGGATAACGTACCCGAGCCGACCTGGACACTCACTTTCTTGTCGTCAGCGCTCGGCGCATCAAGAATTACTTGTTTCAACCGGATCGGCGAGTCGCCCCGGTTGGCCTCGTCGATGATCTCCTGAAACTTGTCGTGGGCGACGATGTTGAGGCGATCCACGGCCGCCACGCGAGTGCGTTTTCCATAAGGGAGGCGCAGACCACGCCCGATGCTCTGCTCGATCAGGGTGCGCGCGTTGGCGGCGCGCAGCGGCACGATGGTGTAGAGGTTGGTCACGTCCCAGCCCTCTTTGAGCATGTTGACGTGAATGACGAACTCGGTCGGCTCGTCCACGCTCTCCACCGCCAGCAGACGCGTGATCATCACCTCTTCTTCCGCGCCGGTGCGGCTGGAGTCCACTTGGATCACCTGGCCCGCATATCGGCCCATATAGAAAGCATCGGACTCCATCAATGTCTTGAGTTGCCCCGCGTGCGTGGTATCGCGCGCGATGACCAGCATGAAGGGCTTGACGGGTTTGACGCCGTTCTCGCGAGCATAAGTCAGCAACTCCACCTTGGTGGTTTCGTGCAGGCGCACACCATCTTCCAGCTTGATTTTCTCGACCTCATCCGGCGTGTGCGCCTTGCTGTCGAAATTCCGCTGGGTGACCACAGCAGGCTCTTTAACGAAGCCGTCCTCCATGGCCCGCGCCAACGGGTAGTCCATTACCACATTCTTGAAGGGCACCGGCCCTCGGCTGGATTCCACGAAGGGCGTCGCCGTCAGTTCCAAACCAATCAGTGGATTGAGCTCATTGATCGCTCGCAGGCCAGCTTGTGCACGGTAACGATGCGATTCATCCATCAGCAGCACCAAATCTGGCAACTGGGCCAGATAGTTAAAATAACTATCGCCCAGCACCTCACGCATGCGTTTGATACGAGGTTCCTTGCCACCACGCACTTCTGAATTCACTTTGGAAATATTGAAAATATTGATGGTCACCGGCGAAAGCAAACCCAGCGTACCACCACGCTGCTCATAATTATCACCCGTAATGATTTCTGGCGACTGCTGCGCAAATTCACCAATGCCCTTGAATACATATTTGGGTGTGTTGGGGGTGAAATCTGCGATCAGCTTGTTGTAGATAGTTAGATTCGGCGCGAGCACGAAGAAGTTGTTGATGCCCTGCGCCAGATGCAGGTAGGCGATGAACGCGCCCATCAGCCGCGTTTTGCCCACGCCGGTGGCCAGCGCAAAGCACAGCGAAGGAAACTCGCGCTCGAAGTCTTCCAGTGTCGGAAATTCCGCCTTGAGCGTCGAGAGGATCGCGGAGACATCGCGCTCGTGCCCCAAGAGTTCTGGCGCGGTATCCAGCGCACGAACCAGCCGCTTGAGAGATTCTTCCTGTGGCGGGCGCAACGACAGGCGGCCCGTAATGTGGTTTTGCACGCGGGCGCTCATGCGTCCCCCTCGGGTGTGTTCTTGTTCTGATTGAGTTGCTTCAGTAGCCGATCAAAGTCGCTCTCGAACAGCCTGTCCTGCACGATGCGGTATTTCTCGAACTCGGTTTCGGCATGCGCGCGAGCGATCTCTGCTGTCACTCTGCCTGCGTCCTGCAAAACTTCACGGTTCGTCACTTCGATGAACTGGTTCAGTCGCCCCTCCCAGTCCTGCATGGTCATGGGCAAGCGCCGTTTAGCCATGTCTTCGGCAATGTCCAGATAAGCGTTCACTAGGCGCGAAAGCTGCGCCATTTCGTCCTCGCTCAGGTAGTTCTTGGCAACCACGACATCGAATTTCTGAATCTTTCCGCGTGGCGCATCCTGCCACGTGGTCAGCCCCATGTTGGTCTTTTCCGCATCCGCACGCGCAACGATGACTTCAGCCGCCGTCTGCCCGTGAATCGCCCAATGCAGTTTGTTCTGCACCGTAGCGAAAAAGCGCTTGGTGGCCTGCGCCATCACGTCGTAATCGATAGCCGTGGCGTAGATGTCGGTGATCTTCTGATAGAACTTGCGCTCGGACAGGCGTATCTCGCGGACACGCTGAAGTTGCTCTTCGAAATACTGTTCACCCAGGATGGAACCGCCGCGCTTCAGGCGCTCGTCGTCCATCGTGTAGCCCTTGATGGCGAATTCCTCGACGATGCCCGTGGCCCACTTGCGGAACTGCACGGCCCGCTCGGAATTCACCTTGTAGCCCACCGCGATGATGGCAGCGAGGTTGTAGTGCATGGTGTCGTAGCCCTTGCCGTCGGAGGCAGTTATCCGAAAATTTCGGATAACTGCCTCCTCCTGCAACTCGCTGTCATCAAACACCTTTTTCAAGTGGTAATTGATGGTGCGCACATTCACGTCGTAGAGCGCAGCCATCATCTTCTGCGTCAGCCAGACATTCTCATCGGCATACACCGCCTCCACGCCGCCCTGCCCGCTGGCCGCCACAAAGGTCAGATACTCCGCCGCCGAGGAACGGACGATGGAGATTTCCTGCCTCTTCTTCACCATCACACCTCCTCCCCATCATCGCCATCGCCGAACAAATCGAGCGTGCTATTGGCTGTACGTGCTTTTTTCCCCCCGACCGCTTGCGGGAGAGGGGCCGAGGGCGAGGGAGCCGCCATCGGCAGATTGGCCACGTTGAGGCTGTAGTCGTCGTGCCCCCATTCGCAGCGCGCCAGCACCATCTTCGGAATCTTCTTCAGCGTCAGATTCGGCCAGCGTTCCGCCGCCTGCGCCGCAGTCGCGCCATGAAAGGCCGCGCAGCACACCAGCAGACTTTGCTCGCCGCCCACTTCTTCGGACAGCGCCTGCAACGGCTCCGCCGACAGGTTTTGCGTGGTGACGTAGATGAAATCACGCTCGCTGGAATGGCCGTGCTGCCACCACAGCACCTCGGACGGCGCGTAGGTGAAGCCTTCCAGCTTCGCCAATGCTTCCGCAAGCATCGCCGCGTTGTAGTCGGGATTGATAATCGGATTGCCCCAGCGGTCATTGACGATCAAGCTGGGCGCAAGGCGGTAATAGCGAAAACCGCCGCCGCCCTGCCAGTTCACCGCCTTCGAGATGCCGCCTTGATCCGTGCCATCGATGACCTTTTGCAGGCGCGGAATGATGTGCGTGTGGCAATGCTCGCCCAGCTCGACCATGATCCAGCGCCGCCCCATTTTGTGTGCGACCGCGCCGGTGGTGCCGGAACCGGCGAAGGAGTCGAGGACGAGGTCGTTGGGGTTGGTGGCAAGCTCGAGAATTCGTGCCATCAAACGTTCTGGCTTCGGTGTGCCAAAAACACCATCACCGAAAAGAACTTTACTTTCCTTCTTGGCCTCGTCGTTGTGACCAACTACGTCATGGCGCCAAACCGTAGTTGCTGGGATGGTTTCAGTTACTTCTGAAATGAACCTCTTTATTGCCGGCCTAGAGTCACCACCAACCCCAAACCAGATTCGATTATCGGCAATCAACTCTGCGAATTTTTCCTTGGTATATCGCCAGCTAGTACCAGCAGATGGAAAAACCTCTCGACCAGAAGGCAATTTAACTGGAAAAACGGCGTAATCCCGCACTTCGTTGCGCAAGGTATCGCCAGCTTTCCATGGACCTCGAATATCGTTGTCGCGATTCGTGTAACGCGATGTCTGTTTCTCAGTTTTTTGCAACCGATTGAGCGCAAGCCGATCAATGTTCTTCGCGTATACCAACACGAAATCATGTGAAGAAGATAAAAATTTTGAATCAGCTTTGGGAGCGTATTTTTTCTCCCAAATAACCGTGGTCAGGAAATTCGCCCGACCAAACACCTCATCACACAACACCTTCAAATAGTGCGCCTCGTTGTCATCAATCGTGATCCACAACGAACCATCCTCGGACAGCAGCCGCCGGATAATCTCCAGCCGGTCGCGCATCAGCCCCAGCCAGATCGAGTGCTCCAGCCCATCGTCGTAATGCGTGAACGCGCTGCCGGTGTTGTACGGCGGGTCGATGAACACGCACTTCACCTTGCCCGTGAACTCCGCCTCCAGCGCCTTCAACGCAAGCAAGTTGTCCCCGAAGATCAGCCGGTTGTCGAAGATATCGGTGTCCGACACGCGCTGGCTGGCGTGATACGACTTGTCCGGGTCTTCCAGCAAAATGCGCGGCTCCAGCTTGGGGCGCTTGTCCTTGCCGATCCAGGTGAGTTCGAGTTTTTGTTTTTTACTGCCCATCAATCATTCCTGTTCGGCAGTGGTCAGCTAACGGCTTTTGTTTGTGGGATGGTTTCATCAGGCACCACAATATCCCGGCTGAAAAACATCACTTCATTACCAACATACCGTCTTTGAGCGGTGTAGTTCAGCCCATAGCTCAACGACCGGCTCATCTGGTACATGGCGCAGATTTCCTCTACGTTGTCATAGGACACCACCCACGGCCACTGAAAGGTTTTCTGCTGAAGTTTTTTTGCTATCTCAACGTGGTCGTCATGCTCGTAGTAGTTACGATACAAACCCTTACCTTTGACATAATAAGGCGGGTCAAGATAGATCAGGGACTGCTTTGGCAAGAACTCGGAGCACCTATTCAGGAGTTGCAACGAGTCTTCGCAATACACGGAGATATTGGCTGATCGCTTGGCGATAATCTCAATTCTTGCTGCGACGACATCCTTCTTGAAACGTGCATTCAGCTTGTAATTGCCGGCCTGATTTTTTCCGCCGATAACGCCCGCCTTCAGAATTCCAGACCGATTCGTTCGGTTAAGAAACAGCGTCGCGAAGCCCTTTTCGACCATGGTTGCCTTGCTTTCCTCCCGCAGCACTGAGCGCCAGTGGAACCACTCATCCATCGTAATCGGTGTGGATTCCAACAGCGCAAGCAGCTCATTCGGATGCTTCGTTACCACCATCCAAAAGGCATAAATCGCAGGGTCTGCATCGTTGACATGGATATGGCTGACCTGGCCTTCAAATAACAATTCCAGCGCGACACCTGCGCCGCCTGCATAAGGCTCTAGATAGTGTCCGCCGATGAGACCATTTTTCTCCATCATTTTTGCAATGAATGGGGCAAACGGTGCCTTCCCGCCTGGATATCGCAATGGGCTATACAACTTGTTCGAATACATGATCAAGCCCTCTTTAAATTCACTTTCAATGCAGCTAGCTTGTTCACATCAACCGCATAGCCTCCAGCCATCACGCTACGGATGGTATGTTCGAATTTCTGCAAAAAATCGTTACTGGCATCAGGATTTTTTTCAATCCAGTGCTTCCACGGATTCGGAGATCTGGTCACAGATACCAAGATTCTCTGGAACTCAGTCTCTTTGTAGAACCGTTTGAAAACTTCCCGTGGCTTATTGCCGCCCGTGTATGCTGCCAAGGATGCCTTCACATCGACGTGATCGCCCCTGATGGCGAATTCACGGATGACCTCGGCTGCCACATTAGTGAATACATCTCTCGTGAACTGCAAGCCGTTCTGCCAGAAACTGTCATTTGCCGGAAGGTTGTATAGATGCTCAAAGATCAATTGATCTGGCGGCAGACTGCCGGGTAGTAGCACTATGGTTTTCGGATTTTTTTTACGAACCTGCTGCGCTGCATCAGAGTCCAGACAGATAATGCTTCTTTCTGAAAATTCAGCTATACCCTTATCAATCAGTTGCAGATAGTTGGAGCAGCCAAGTGTTATGTCAGGCAATGGTACTGTAAATTTTTTGACTGGCTGGCGATTCATTAAAGCTGCATAAAAATCAGCGGCTTCCCTATCCTCAAAGTAAACATTGATTTTTGGAAGTCTTTCGTCCACCCCTACTGCGACTGTCGTGGTGTTGATGTCCGCACTGATTTTTGCCCAAGACCAATCCTGCATCACTTGGACGTCGCCAAAAGTGTTGCTCAAATAAACGGTCTTGTATTTTCTACGGTGTTGCTGACTTTGCCCGTGGGCGTACTCGATCAGTGTCGGAGAGTGCGAAGTCATGACCACTTGAAGATTCAAATTCTTGCACTCCCGGTCAAGAATTTTCAGCAGGTTGATTTGTGCAGTCGGAAACAATCCCGCATCTGCCTCATCGATCAGCAACAAGCCGCCATTGTATTCTGCGTATTCTTCTTTCAACTTCCGGAACGACATTAGCGCCAGAATGATTTGTCCAGCATTATCTTCCCCCGCCGAAACTGATTCTTGGTCGTAGTTGTCTCCATGTGCCACAGCGGAACTGATGGTTCCTTCTGTGCCTGTGGCTAAGGAAGATTGCCGATTGAGCAGCTCATTGGTTAGCCCAATGAATTCTTGCTTGTGATGGTTTAGGTATTCAAAATAAATCATTTTGTAGTCCCGGTCTGCAATCGGATACAATCGCTTCAGGCTCAAAAAAATGACGGGGTGCGTGAAATTACGGCTCGCGTTGTCACCTTCCTTGACTGTGCTGTTATTCCTGACGACTGGCCTTGGGGATTTTCCACGCTTCATCAGTTCAAGTTTTGCAGTTGCAGCTTGATCTGTATATCCGTCGTGCAAATCAATATTGACCGTCATCGATCCGGGTTGATCAAATTGATTTGAAATCCTGAAGTGTTCGCTGTATTGGGATTTAAAAGTTCCCCCGGCAATCTGGCGAAATGAAATGTCCTGACCTGATGCGTAGTCTTTCTCAAAGCTAAAAATTTGTGCAGCGATGCCGAGAATTGATGATTTGGATGTGCCGTTCTTGCCACACACCACCGTGATGGCTTCGCCGAATTCAACTTCTACATTATTTAGCGCACGGAATTTCTCAATGTGCAGTTTTTTGAGTTGCGTCTTTGCCATTTTTAGCTCCTTGCGCATTATCGTAGTTGCCATTCAATCGTAAACAGCGATTGTTCTTCAACTTGCTGCTGCAACTGAACCTCCAGCTGGCCGATCAAGTCGTCGCGCTGCGCTTCGACTTCGTCCTGCCGATTGAACAGCTCGCGGCGCAGTTTGCTGAGCTTGGCTTCCAGCTCGCGCTGCTGCTTCTGCCGGGACAGCTTCTCTTCCAGCGTGGGCGAGGTCACCGCCGTGCGGCGCACGTCCTTGATCTCGCGGTCGATTTCCTTGATCTGCTGCTCTAAGCCCAGCTTCAGGTCGTCGGCCTTAGCCTTGGCGAGCCGCCGCTCAGCCCAGCGTTGTGAGATGACCAAGCCCGCCTCAATGGTTTTTCCGAGGCCCACTTCGTCTGCCAAGATGACGCCGTGCGAGAGTGGATTACTGCAGGCAAACAGCGCCGCCTCCACCTGATGCGGGTTGAGGTCAACCTGTGAGTCGACCAGCGTGGATGCCAGTGATTCCACGGTGTCGCTGGCTGCCTGTCGGGTCAGTTGCCATGCATAGTATTGACTTTGGTAGGGCGTCAGTAGGATCAATTTTACGGTCAAATCATCATGTTATGTAATAGGTTCTGAGAATACTGAATGTTGCGTTAAAAGTCATCCAAACGGCATGAATTCAGCTTGCACCTACAGTGTCGCATGTTCTAGCATGCATGGATGAATCATTCTGTCTCACCGGCTCGCTCTGGGGCTGCGACCATTACCGATGCGGAAGCAACGCAACTGCTGCGTGCGGCTGGGCAGCGCGTTACCCGTTTGCGCATCGCGGTTTTCAAGACCCTGCTAGAAGCTGAACAGCCCCTCAGTCATCCAGAAGTGCAACAACGCTTAGAAGCTTCGGCGACGGGAGCCATTGACCGCGTTAGTCTTTATCGCAATCTGGAGTGGCTGGTCGAGGTCGGGCTGGCCCATCGGATTACTGCCGATGATCGCGTCTGGCGCTTTAGCGCCCGGCGTCATGAAAGTGCCATGCAACATCCGCATTTTCACTGCGTTTCCTGCGGCCAAGTAATCTGTTTGCCGGAAAGCCGCTTACCGGCTCCCAAGTTACCCGATAACTATTCGGTGATCGAAATGGAACTCGTGGTCAATGGTGTTTGCGCCCACTGCGGCAAGCAGACACCTGCCGCAACGGACAAAAAGCCTTTACGAAACGACTGAATCTAGGAACAAGGTCAACACCCCCGTGTAGCCGTAGATTTTGTCGTGGGATATTTCGCCATTCGCAAAAAAACCGACCAACGGAAAATCGCCCAGGTGTTCCTGAATAATGCGTAATTCTGCCGAGTCCGGACCAAAAAGACTTTCTCCGCGACCCAGACAAGAAAAATACAGACCACCACGAATCTGCCGGCCTGCGACAAGGTTACGGATATCCGCAAGCATCCGAATCAAATCCTCGCGGGCACTACTGCCATCACGCTTGCAGAACATAAGAGATTGACCGTCTTGCACGTACTCACCAATAGCCATCAGTTTGCGATCGGTATCCACGCCCATCAAATTACGCACGGTGTAGTCACCGCGATCATTATTTTCAACGGGTAATGCGACAAAAATAAAACCTGCCGCCCGCTGCAGATCGCGCGCTAAAATCTCGCCAATATCTTCATTCAAAACATCCAGTGCAGGACGTTTGTCGAGCAACCCCACGATATTGCTTTTTGCATCACCGATGGTGTGCAGGGGGCCGATAGGACTACACCCTTGGGATAATCGGGTTGCGATAGCGACTTGATCGCTAAACAGCACCCCACTCAAGCCGCCATGAACCATTTTATCCGCCAGTTGCGCACCACTCTTCCGGGTGCTGCTGATGCCGCCGGTAATAAAACCACTGCTAGTTTTTGCCGCGAGGTCCTGAACCAGCGCCGACAAGTCAGATGCCTCTACATCACCGTGAACCACCGCAAAATAGGGTATTTCGCCCTGAATCATGAGTGGCGCACCATTCAGATACGGCTCCATCCCCGAGAAAATAGCAAAGTCCGATTCGGGAATATCGCTAATCATCAGAGCCAGAGCCGGTTGGTCCAGATACTCCTGAGCCGTAGCGCAGATGCCAATGCCGACGCAGCCGGTCCAGTGGCTAACGGACGTGCGCGTATGCAAGGCTTCCAGAATGAGGGGTAAGTCTGGCTCCAGAATATCACTGACGTAGAGAAACCCGAGCGTTCCTTCTAGCGAAGTGGAGTCCAGATCAATGTGCGCCATAGACAGGGCCGCATCCAAGGCTTGCTGCCAGTTTTTGCCACTAGCGTGACCATAAGGAAAAAGCGTTTTATTAAGCAATAGATACTCCCATCGAAAGCGCGGTGAATCCGCAAACAGGATAGCATCTCGCAAAATGTTGGGAAATTGGCGAACTTGCTGTTGGGGTGTTTTCTCTGATCCGTGACCTAGTGAGAATTTTTGTTATCATGGCGGCGGTCCAATTTCAAAGCACGGCGGAATTTCTCTGACCCTATGATGCACAAAGAATCTCTCTCCCTGTCCCGCTTCTACACGCTCTGTGCATTGCTGTTTTTAGGCACCTTGGCTTTGCTCGCTTATCACAGCGGTAACGGCAGTCTGTGGGACATTGACGAGCCGAACAATGCTCAGGCCCTTAAGGAAATGTTCGCCCGCCACGATTTTGTACTGCCCCTATTTAATGGTGCCTTACGCGCTGCCAAACCAGCACTCAATTACTGGCTGATGTGGGGCGGTGTCGAACTGTTCGGTATGAACAGTTGGGGATTACGCATGGGTTCAGTCTTTATCGGCGCCCTTTTTGTGCTGTATTTGACGCTCTCTACACGCAGACTCATCGGTCCAGGACCGGCGCTGATCAGTGGCCTGATCGCCGCTACCATATTGCACACGCAAATCCTCTTTCGTGCAGCCGTACCGGACCCCTTGCTCATTCTTTTTGTGAGCATCAGCATGATCAGCTACTTGCGTGCCTACCTGTTTTCGCAAGAACGCAGCTTCAGCTTGTTGCTCAGTTACGCCGCCATGGGCCTCGCCACGCTGGATGAAGGGCCCATTGGATTTTTGATTCCAGGCCTGATTATCGTGGTCTTTCTGCTCACCCAGAATAATCTTCGTTATTTGTGGGAAAAGGGACGCCTTACCTGGGGATTACCCTTATTTCTGCTGGTCACTTTGCCTTGGTATATTGCCGTCGGATTAGAAAGTCACTGGCACTGGGATATGGCTTTTCTGATGCGAGATAATATCAGCCGCTTCAATACGCAGATGCAAGGCCATCAAGGTCCGTTTTATTACTATCTGCTGACGATACCCCTAGCGTTACTCCCTTGGTCTATTTTTCTTCCACAAGCATTGCGGCCACTGTGGGAGAAAAGACAGAGACTGATCAAAAAATATCCGGTCGATATCTTCCTGCTGATCTGGCTGCTGGTTTGGGTACTCTTTTTTAGTCTATCTTCGACCAAGCTACCCAACTATGTTTGGGAGGCCTATCCGCCCTTATTTATCTTTCTTGGACAACGGCTGCACAGTGCGCTCATCGGTTCAAAACCGCTGCATCCTCGAGGATTAGGGTGGTCTTTAGCGGGGCTGCTCCTCGTGGGTATGGCGCTTACGATAGCGGGTGCCTTTATCGTTCCCAAAGCTATTCCGCCACTCGCCTCGTTATATTACTTGGGACTACCTTATAGTGTGGCCGCCATACTGACTATGTTCTGGATCAAGCGACAACACACTGCCCGTTTGTTGCTGACGCTGACGGCCAGTAGTGCTGCCCTGACTTTTTGCCTGATGACGTACACCGAACCCGCCTTAAATCTCTTGAAGCCTTCCTATTTCATGGGCGAAAAAATTCACCAACTGGAAGGCGCAAAACCCTATAGTATTGCTACATGGCATTGGTTCCAGCCCAACTTTTTGTTTTATGCCGGTCGCGGCAATATGCGTGTCCATCAACCCAAAAACATCAGCGAATTACAGGCTATTCTCCAGAATCATCCGGGACCACTCTATTTAGCGATCCCCAGTCACGAAAGTAAGGCTCTTTTTGAGCAATTGCCCGCAACCATCGGTGTAAAAACTATTTTTGTAGGTTATGAACTGTATAATCATGAAAACCTGACCTTGTTGCGCCTCAGTTCAACGGCTGAATGAGCACATCCCAAACGATCAGCAGACCCGCTCTGGATCAGCGGTGCGGACGATGAAGACCGCAAATGGTTCCGTCCGCTGTCATAATCCCTTATAATGCTCAGTTGACTATACCAGAACCGAGGAAAAAGCTGCCCATGCGCCGCCTGCCTTATGATGACTACAACAAGAAAGAAATGATTCTGCGCGATTTTCTCGCCATGGATCGCACTGTTTTCGCAGGTACGCGTACCCTTATGGGCTACATTCGGATCACGGTAACGCTGGTCATCGCCACGCTGATATTTATCCGGGTGTTCCACGGCCATCTCGAAGATCATATTTTTTATCTTGGCTTCATTCTGGCGTTGATTATTCTGGGAGCGGGTATTTCTTTGTATTTAAAAATCAAAAACCACCACAAGGATCTTCAGAAACTGGAAGTATTAGAAAAAATTGAGGATGACTTACCATGAAATCCCGGTTTTTATTTAATCATCTGGATAATCACCGCGAGCATTTCCATACTTATCCCAAAAACAAACTGGTTCTACGCGATTGGCTGGCCTTGGACCGAACGGCTGCAGCAAATCGGCGAGTTTTTTATTCTTTTCTGCGGACGACTCTGGATCTCGGTATTGCTGGCTTGATCCTGATTCATTTTTTTCATTACCAGATAGTGATTGTACTGGGTGCTATTTTTTTACTGTTAGCGGTCATTGTCGGCAGTTTCAGCTACTTCCGATTTTTAAGGGTACAAAGCCATTATCAGCAATTTATCCGAGAATCTGATAGTTACTTCCCGCCTATACTAAGACGCAAGAATAACTCCTGAAGCAATCTGGATGCCAGAAATCAGTCTTCCAGTTCTTTTACGTTGACGGTAGGTACATTCTGCAGGGGTGGTCGCTCCCAATCATAAGCGCTGATATTGCCTCGCTGTTCCTGAGTCTGATAGCGCTCATAGGCATTTAATTTTGCGATTTCACGCTGCAATTCCAACTCCGCTTTGGCAAAATCCATGGAGGGAATTTCGGTTTTTTTACGCAGATCAGCTTCTGCCAATTTAATGCGACTTTGTGTATCATGTATATCAATATCCATAATTCGCAAAGTCGCATTAGCAAGAATGGTGACTACTTCCGGCTGAATTTCGAGTAGCCCACCCTCCAGAAAAAGTATTTGTTTCTGGCCGTCATCTTGATTGATGCGTAACTCCCCGGCTCGCAAACTCGTCAGCAAGGGTGCGTGTCCCGGTAAAATACCAATTTCACCCATTTCAGCCGGCACCGCAACAAACTGGACTGTACCGCTATAAACTTCACCATGAACATCCACCACATTAAGACGGAACGAGCGTTTTTTTTCCATTATGTGCCTCCATTCTCCAGTAGTACGCGCAATTGTGCTTCATCCAGAGCGGGAATCCCCAGTTTTGCGGCTTTTTCGGCTTTACTACCCGCGTCCACTCCGACCACAATGTAGTGCGTTTTAGCGGAAACCGAAGCACTCACCTTGCCACCCGCAGCTTCGATGAGGGCTTTGGCTTCTTCACGACTCAGGCTAGGTAATGTTCCCGTAATCACAAAGGTTTTTCCTGTCAGCACACCAGAAGATAGGGTCGCTATTTTCTCCCAATGCAGACCCGCATCTTGCAAGGCCGCAATGACTTCTCGATTGTGCGGTTGTGCAAAAAAATGGAGGATGGATTCGGCGACAACAGGTCCAACATCGGGAATGTTCTGCAAAGTTTCTAGGTCGGCGGCCATGAGCGGTGGGAGATCGCCAAAATATTGGGCGAGCGCTTTAGCGGTGGTTTCACCCACTTGACGGATACCTAAGGCGTAGAGAAAGCGTCCAAGGCTGGTATGGCGGGAGGCAGCAATTTCAGTCAGCAGGTTTTGCGCCGATTTAGCCGCCATGCGTTCAAGAGTACACAGCATACCTTCGTCTAAACGATAGAGATCGGCAATATTTTGGACCCTACCTTGAGTGACCAGTTGTTCAATCAATTTTTCGCCAAGACCGCGAATATCCATCGCTTTGCGTGAAGCAAAATGGGCAATCGCCCCCATGCGCTGGGCGGGGCAATAGAGTCCTCCCTGACAACGGTGTGCCGATTCATTCGCTAAACGCAGCACCTCGGAGCCGCAGACCGGACAGTGATCGGGTATGTGCCACGGTGGGCGGCCCGGCAGCCGAGATTCACGAAGCACCATAACCACTTCGGGGATAACATCACCCGCACGTCGCACCAGCACGGTATCGCCAATCCGTATGTCCTTACGATCGACCTCATCCTGATTGTGCAAACTGGCACGACTGACCATCACCCCACCTACCTGTACAGGCTTCAGGATGGCGACAGGGGTAATCACGCCCGTTCGGCCCACAGAGGCCAGAATATCCTCCACCTCGGTCTTTTCTTCATGCGCAGGAAATTTATAGGCAATCGCCCAGCGCGGCGCACGCGCGGTAAAACCTAACTGCTCCCGAGCATCCAGAGCGTCCACTTTAAATACGAGCCCATCAATTTCGAAAGGTAGGGTTTCACGTAACTTCTTAATTTCCTCGTAATACGCTTCGCAATCATTAAGGTGCATAACTTTCTGCAAGTAAGGTGTCACCTCAAATCCCCAGCTCGAAAATTGATGCATCACTTCAAGATGTGAATCGGCCAAGTGACCACTGCTGACGCCCCATCCCCAAGGAAAAAACGCGAGGGGGCGTTTGGCGGTAATCCGGGAATCCAACTGCCGCAAACTGCCTGCTGCCGCATTACGGGGATTGGCAAAAGGATTTTCGTTTTCTCGCAGACGTTCTTCGTTGAGACGCTGAAAGGCCGAGACGGGAATCACCACCTCCCCCCGCACTTCCAAAGATTCGGGCCAATGGCTGCCGCTTAACACTAAAGGTACATTGCGAATGCTGCGCACATTAGCGGTGACATCCTCGCCGGTTTGCCCGTCGCCGCGCGTACCCGCCTGCACCAAGTGACCATTTTCATAACGAATATTGACGGAAAGCCCATCAAACTTGGGTTCGGCAATGAGCGCAACCGAATCTTGCGAAAGACTTTTATGCACTCTGCCTAACCAATCAGCCAATCCGGGTGCATCAAACACATTATCGAGCGAGGTCATGGCCACGGCGTAATGGACTTCCGCAAAACGACTCAAAGGCTTGGCGCCGACCCGCTGGGTGGGGGATTCCGGACTCTGCCAGCGCGGATAAGCATTCTCCAAGGCTTGCAACTCCCGCATCATCTCATCGTACTCGGTATCACTGAGGGTCGGTGCATCCTCTTGATAATAAGCGGTATTGGCCGCTTCCAAGCTTTCGCGTAACTGCGCGATCCGTAGCTGCACTGGCGAACCGTCTTCTGACACCCCTACTCCTTTGCACCATGCTGAAACATCATCATTCTTGCAAACGAGCATATCCCAAACCGGGTTTCTGGTATAATCGGCACAAACAATTCAAGCCCCCCTATGTTCACGGAGAATCGATGGCCCTCACGCTTTTTGATCTGGACAACACTTTGTTATCTGGAGACTCTGATCATGCCTGGATGGAGTTTTTAGGTGATCGCGGTATTGTGGATGCCGAAAAATTTAATCGTCTTAACGATCAGTTTTACGCAGATTATTTGGCCGGACGATTAGATATTCACGCCTTTCTGGATTTTCAGCTCACCCCCCTAGCGGCGCATCCTCGTGCGCAATTGGATGCTTGGCATCGGGAATATCTGGGGGAACGTGTACTACCAATGATCTCCAACCGCGCTCGTGCCTTAGTAGAAGATCACCGGCAACGCGGCGATCTTCTGGTCATTATTACGGCGACTAACCGTTTTGTGACCGCGCCCATAGCCGCCGAGTTGGGTATCCGCAATCTGCTGGCTACAGAGCCCGAAGAAAATGCGGACGGCAACTTTACCGGAAAAACGGTGGGTATTCCTTGTTTTCAGGCAGGTAAAATCCAGCGGTTACGCGATTGGCTCCAGCTTCAGCATTTAGAATGGCAGGAAACCATGGTGGGTAGCACCTTTTACAGTGATTCTCACAATGACTTGCCACTACTCGAAGCCGTCGATTTTCCGGTAGCGGTCGATCCTGACCCAACGCTGCGTAGTCATGCCGAGTCGCGAGCTTGGCCGATACTGTCTTTACACGATTGACGGCAAACTGTCGTCTCCCCCTGCGGCGGACTCTAGTAAAGCGGCTTCGGCCAGGGTTTCTGCTACCGCAACAGGGACGATGCGGGAAATACCGGGTTCGGTCATGGTGACGCCCACCAACTGCTCAGCGATCTGCATGGTCAGGCTGCGGTGAGTGACAATGAGAAACTGAGTTTGTGCGGCCATTTCTTTAACCAGATGACAAAAGCGCCCTACATTGGCGTCATCCAGCGGCGCATCCACTTCGTCGAGCACACAAAACGGCGCGGGATTCAGGCGAAAGAGGGCAAACACCAACGCAATCGCCGTCAGAGCCTTTTCTCCACCAGAGAGTTGTTGTAATCCGGCATTGCGTTTGCCGGGTGGCTGCGCTCGCAAAACCAGTCCGGCATCCAGTAAATCATCACCTACCAGACTCAAAGCGGCTTGCCCACCCCCAAATAGGATGGCAAACAAGTCCTGCAGCGCCAAATTGACCTGGTCAAAAGTTTCCCGAAAACGACTGGTGGTTTCTTGATCCATAGCTTGCATGGCTTCTTCGAGGCTGGCTAAGGCGGACTCCACGTCTTCCACCTGAAGCAACAAATCGCCACGACGCCCCTCTAGTTCTTCCAATTCTTCTTCAGCAGCCAGATTGACGTTTCCTAAACGGGAAATGGCCGTTTCAATCCGGGCGATCTCTTGCGCACAGGCCGCCACATCGGGACAGGGCCCGGGATCATCCGGTAAATCTTGCGCGAGCGTTGTCGCACGCAGTTGATATTCTTCAAGACGAACCTGCAGTCCTGCCATTTGCTGGTCAGCGCTGGCGATGGATTTCTGTAGACTGCGTAAGCGATCTTCGAGGCTATGACGCTGGGCTTCTTGCTGACGAATCTGTGCAGAAATGGGCTCTGCGGCTTCTTGTAGCGCCTGTAAAATCTCTTGCTGTGCCTGCTTGCGATTCAATGCCGAAGTTTGCGCAGCCTGCCATTGCGGTAAACGCTCTTGCAAAATACGCTGTTCCTCCTGGCCGGCGGCAAGCATCCCCGCAATGTGTTGATCCTGCGACCGGAGATCTTCTAGTCGTACCCGCGTCGCCTCAGACTCGGTTTGGAGTTTCTGCCCTTGTATTTCGAGCCCCTGCCGCTCCTCTCGCAAACGGCCATAGGCGGCACGCCATGCAGCCACCTGACGTTTGTGCTCTTCCGCGCGAAGTTGAGCCTCACGAACTTGCGTTTCCAGTGCGCGCCAGTGTTGCTCCCCTTCGGCAAAATCTTCCCGCAAAGTTTTTAGACGCTGCTGCAAACCCGTTTGCTCAGTGTCGAGACGCTGGTGTTCTGCTTGACGCTCTGCCCGCTGCCGATCCTCGGCTTCTACGCGACTGCGTAATCGTACCAGTGCTTCGCGCGACTGAGCGGCCTGACGACTGTATTTTTGTTCTTCTTGTTCGGCTTCGCGCAGGGCGGCTTGCAAAGATCGCCCCTGTTGCTCGGCCCTATCCAGTGCTGTTTGCGCGGCCTTCGCAGCCTCTTGTGCCGAGGTCAGGGCATGGCGATTTTCTTCCAGTTCGCGGCGGCATTGCAGCAAACTGGCACCATTTTCCTGCTCGGGGAACACCAGTCCGGTACGGTACACCACAGCACCTTGGGGGGTAATCCAGGCTTCCCCCGCTTGCAGATCTGAGCGCTGGCGTAGAGCGGATTCCAGATCAGGCGCGATTCTTAATCCCCATAGCCAATCCTGCACAGCCTGCTCCAGATTCTCGGGTAGAGTCAGCGTCAGTAGTAGAGCATCCTCCGGTAAAATTTCCGGTTTTTCGGAGGATTCCCAAAGCGCGGTGCTGCGTTCATGGAGGTCCGTATTTTTCAGGATGCGGGCATGTAGGCGGCTACCCAGAACTTCCTCTAAGGCCCGCTCCCAGCCGGGTCGAACTTGGATGGCATTGACCAGCGTTGGTTGTCCTGCCTGATTTTTAGGGAGCGGCTTTTCCAGTCGCTGGAGCAGGCTCTCCAGCGCCTTGTGTTGTGCCGCTAACTCCTGAACCAGGCCATGCGCCATGTCTCGGGGTTGGCGCAAAGTCTGCGCGGCATGGTGTGCGTCGGTCAGGGATTCCCGTATTTGCTGCAGCGCAACGCTAGCCGCCTGCAAGGTCTGTTCCGCCATTTGCGATTGCTTTTCAGCCTGTTCTAGGGTGGATCGTTCTGAAGCAATGGGTTGCATCAACTGCTGAATGCGACGTTCCAGATCGTGCAAACGCGGTTCCAGTTCTCGAATTTGTGCCGTAGCCACATCACGTTGACGACGCATATCCGCCAGTTTCTGCTGTTCCTGTTGCCGCTCCTGATCTTGTTTTTCCAGAGTCTGCTCCGCCTCCTGGCGACTTTGTCGCGTTTTCTTTTCTTCTTCTGCCAGTCGAGTACGTCGTGCTTCAAGTTCCTGAATACGGGCTAGACGCTGGTTTTCCAGCTCGACTAAACGAGACTGGTCCATCTGGATTTTTTGCTGTTGCTGGTGCTGTTGGGCGTATTGATCCTGCAGTCGCTGCAATACGCTCTGCTGTTCGCGCAGATGATGTTCCGTTTCACGATGATGCGCTTGGGCATCATAAAATTCGGCCTGAGCCTGGGTTAAGCTTTCCTGATTGTGTTTTTCTTCATCGCGTAAACGCTCTATAGTCTGCAGCGTCTGGGCCATATTTTGCTCCAGCACCTGCACTTCTTGGAGTAACTGTTCTTGCTGCGCCAAAATCTCTCGTTCGTCAACGCGCAATACCTCCAAACGCTGCTGAACACTCCACCATTGCCATTGCCGCTCTTCTACGCGTAGCGCGCGCAGCTTTTGTGCAGCCAGGGCTTGACGTTGCAAACGTTGCCACTGCCCCTCCATTTCTCCATGTATATCATGGAGTCGTTGCAGATGTTCGCGGGTTTCGAGCATACGCTGCGCAGTCTCGCGCCGCCTTTCTTTGTAACGACTGATCCCCCCGGCCTCTTCCAGAATGCTGCGCAGATCGTCGGGACGCGCCTCAATTATCCGGCCAATAGTGCCCTGCTCGACAATAGCGTAAGTACTACTCCCGAGCCCGGTACCCAGAAATAGATCGCCCACATCCCGACGGCGGCAACGCGCACCATTGATGCGATAATGGCCATCCCCTTTACGATCCAGACTACGTTTGACGCTGATTTCAGCCACTTCGGCAAAGGCACCGGGCGCAGTGCCGTCGCTATTATCAAAACGTAATTCTACGGTAGCCTGTGAAGCCGGTGGACGACGACTACTCCCGTTGGAGATAACATCGCTCAGGCTTCCCCCCCGCAACTGGCGCGCCGAAGACTCACCGAGCACCCAACGTAAGGCATCGACTGTATTGGATTTTCCACAACCATTCGGACCAACAATCACCACCGGATTGGCGTTGAGTGGTATGCGCGTATTTTCGCGAAAAGACTTGAAGCCTTGGAGGATAATGGCCGAGAGGCGCATGAATAATGGTTTTTAGGTTATTATGGCGGACAATTGAAACTTTTATCATGAGGATTTAACCATGCCCAGTCAACCGAGCAAAACCCTTGAGCGTTTTCCCAACCCAAATCCCGAGCGCGACTATGTGGTTCACATGGATATGCCCGAATTCACCTGTCTTTGTCCCCTGACTGGCCAACCTGATTTTGCACATTTCATGCTCGACTTTATCCCAGATCAGCATAATGTCGAGCTGAAATCACTCAAGCTCTATTTGTGGAGCTTTCGTGACGAAGGCGCTTTCCACGAAGCCATGAGCAACCGTATTGCCGACGATCTCATCCAGCTCATTCAACCCCGTTACCTGCGTCTCTTGGGCCGTTGGTATGTGCGCGGCGGCATCACCACTGATTTGCTGATTGAACACCGCCAATCAGGCTGGGAAAATTCTGATATTCTCCAGCAGTTGCCCCCTGTGCACTGGGCACAACATCAACCGGGATACTAAAGCACACGCCAATGCCGACCTATTTAGGCGTAGATCTCGGAACATCGGGACTACGCGGCGTATTAATAGATCAGGATTTGCAGGTTCTGGCGCACGCCGCCCTCCCTTATCCGGGGGCTTGGCTGGACAGTAACATGTGGTTGCTTGGCCTAGAACAGCTTGCTGCAATCATTCGGAATCAAAATCCACCCGCATGGCGAGCCATAAAAGCGATCACTTTTGATGGCACCTCGGGGACTGTGCTGCCCTGTGCTGTCGATGGCAGCGCGCTGATGCCTGCCCTCGCCTACTCGGATCAACGTGCTGAGGCCGAAGCGCAGTGGCTTCATCAGCACTGGCCGACAGGGGGCATCGTTCTGTCTCCTGCTAGCTCCCTGAACAAACTCCTCTGGTTGCGAAATCACTTATCTCATTTTGATGCCCTGCGTTACATACACCATCCAGCGGATTGGGTGGCGGCGCAACTCACGGGCCACTTCGGCGTATCCGATCGCGGCAATCTCCTTAAATTAGGAGTAAACGCACAAACACTGGATTACCCGCCCGAGTTGCTACGCATTCTGGAGCAAGTGGGTATTGATCCTCGGTTGCTACCGACAGCCTTGCGTGAGGGCACCGCCATTGCACCCGTTCGTGCCTCTTGGACAAATCGTCTTGCCCTACCCGCACACACCGAAGTTCGTGCGGGATGCACAGACAGCGTTGCAGCGGCAATGGCGGCAGGGCTGAGCAGACCGGGGCAGGCATTAAGCAGTTTGGGGTCCAGCTTGGCCTGCAAGGTGGTGCACTCCCAGCCGATCAATAATAACGGAATATACAGCCACTTCCTGGACGAATACTGTTTGGTCGGGACAGCCTCTAATGCGGGCGGCGCATCATTATTGCGTTACTTTAGCAGGGATGAAATGCAGACCATGACCGCCTTGCTTTGTCCGGATTCGCCGACGGGCGCGCTTTTTTATCCTTTACCAAAGCCCGGAGAACGCTTTCCTTTAAATGCGCCACAATGGTCAGGAAGTGAAATCCCACTGCTTAAAACGGCCGCGATTTTTCAAGGCTTGCTTGAAGGACTCAGCTATATTGAAGCTTGGATGTATAGCACATTAAAGCAGGCAGGCGTTCGCATCACCGCACCCATACGTAGTGTGGGCGGCGGCAGCGAAAACGCGAAGTGGATGCAAATGCGGGCCAACATCCTCAATCATCCTATAGAGGTTTTAACTAATAGCGATGCCGCCACCGGTGCGGCGCTTTTAGCGGCAAGTAGCGAATATGGGAGCGTCGAGGCTACTATACAGAAATACGCCAAAGTGGGCCGAATAATCATGCCAGACCCCGATGCTGCCGAAAAATACCAGCCCTATACCCAAAAATTTCGGGAGACTTTTGTAGCAGCATCAAGCTACTAAAAATCATACGCCAGATTGATAGTTGTCAGTGTATTCAATGGTTTGTAACCTGTTTGTACTTTCGTATTATAAGTGGCGATGAATGCGAGGCGTAAATTGAGGGCTCCATACAAGGGGCTTGTTACCGCAAAAATGGAGTTATATGTATTGGCGCCATTCTCGGCCAGAATAGCGTCCACGGCTTCGGAAAGGTGCGCATGAGGAGAAAACTTCCAGAGATATTTACCATATAAGCGAGCAATAGGCTGAGTACTATAGTTACCGCCAATACGATGCGACTCACGAGCACCGACACCCGCCTCAAGGGTGAGCAATGAAGCCGGATTTAATATGAAATAGTGTCCATAGCCTAGGGTTTGATCGGCCCGAAAATAATATCCGTCGAAATGATTTCGGTCGTAATTAAGATTCCCAAATATATATTGCTGAGCCGCAAAATCATAGCGCGTCTGATTGCCTATATTTAACCGATCCGCGCTTACTTCACCTTGCGAATTGGAATAATTATAAAGCAGTTTACTCTGATTGGACCAACGCAGACGGTGCCAGAGCAGTGAATCATCGGAGTTAAGATTGAGCGCCTGGCTGGTTCCCGTGCTACTGCTAAAACCCAGCCCCACCGTTCCGGACCATTCCGGTTTCTTGGCAAACGCATCACTCGAAACTGCCGATGAAGTAATAACCGGCTCATCGGCCTCGACCGTGTTAGAAACCAAGATCAGGGCGCCTACAATTCCGAGCAAAGATATTTTTTGATAAGCCATATATGAACAGCTCCTACGAAACCTAAAAATTTAACAGGGGATGCGCCATCCTAAAGATTTTTATTTGATTTTACAATGTGATTCTGCTCTGGCGCGTGCGCAAACCAACCTAGAACCAGATATGATAATTCACTTGGCCTGTCCTGTATGATCTTGTTATAATGCCAAACCTGATGCAGCCTGCGATGCAATGACTGATTTAACGCAGGATTCATCAAAACTCAGCACTTACTTAAGTGCTTGCAAGGAAACACTTCAGCGCCCTGCCCAGGTGGCGAAATAGGTAGACGCAAGGGACTTAAAATCCCTCGGCTTATGCCGTGCCGGTTCGAGTCCGGCCCTGGGCACCACTTAAAAAACAATCAATTAGCACTTTCCTGCGGTACCCCTATTGCGTTTCCGCTACGTTTCTGATGCAATTTTGCTGCGCTAATCCGCCATGTCGCACAAAAAAAAACCGCAACCGGACGGTGGCAGAGGCATGCCGGGCACCCTAGGTGTCCGTCATCCATGATTCAGATTAAGGGCTTGGTGAATATCGCCTCAGGAAAATTTGCAAAGACTCATAAATTATCAAACCTAGCGAGAGCGCTACACCTTCATGAGCGCGTATCTTGCAGCGATTCCCGGGCAAAGTACGCAGCCGCTTTTTTTACAATATCCCGCTCCATACGCATTTGCGCCAATTCCTTCTGGAGCTGTTTATTCTCTCCTTCAAGCTCCGCCACAGTACGCGCTCCCGGAGCACCCGCAGGCTTCCCACCACGAGCATGAGCCACCCAACCCGCCAAGGTACCTTGGGGCACCGAAATCCGCTGTGAAGCTTCCTGCAACGAGAGCCCCTGCGCCAAAACCAATTTGACCGCTTCGGCCCGAAACTCTGCCGTATAGCTCTGAACTTTTTTCCCCATAAAATCCTCCTCGATCCATTATATCCAATCGAGAGTGTCCACGAGATTCAGGGTACCGCACATCGTAACTGCCTGCATTGTGTAGCGCAGGTCTCACAGAGTGATCACCGCAGCGCATTCAGCATTTTTTCGGCTTCCAGCCATGGCAGCCGTCGCTTGGCAGACCTCATTCTGTCCATCGCCTTAACGGCGTCGTCGACCGTTAGCAACTGGTTTTCGATGATGGCGCACAGCAGCCCGATGGTGCCCATGACGTTGACCTGCTCCTTGTTGGCAACAATTCGCAAATTGGTATCACCCGTCAGCAAGGTGCAGGCTTCCTGCTTCGCAAGCGCCAGTGCCAAGTAGTCATTGTGACTGGGCTTGGGACCGTCTTTCGCCGGAAGCAGCTGGTTGTGCGGGCCTGGTAACTGCTGGGCATAGGCCACGAAGTCGCCTCTGACCTCCATGATCTGCAAGCCCAAGTCTTCAAGGCCCGGACTGCCCGGTTCAATTTCTTCGTAGTACAGCAGGTCAGGGATGCCAAACTGCATCGGAAGCTGAAAGAACGTCTCCATCAACACTCCCGCTTCCATGTCAATCAAGATGTTGACATCACTGATGAGCAACCGCATCCGATGACTCCAACTGGCGTTCTTTGTGGAAGCGCATCATCGGGATGCCCAGCAGTTCTGCCGCATTGCCTTCGGAAATGTATTGCTCGGCCAAGGCGCGGTATACCAACTGATCAAACAGTCGCGGATGCTCTTGCGGCAGTGGATCGCCCGGCTCAGTCTTGCGCCAGCCCTTGGCCGAAAACCACTTGAACATAGAGAGGTGAGCGGCATCGGTGATCACGCCACACTGCTTGGCGCGCTGCAGCCATCCGGACATCGACAGGCCAAACTCATGCTTGAGCACATAAAGCTCTTGCCATTCCAACGCATGGCGTTGCTGTCCGAGAAACTGAAGTACCGCGACACGCGGAGCCAATAATGCACCGGCGAAACGGTCACAGGCTTTCTCTTCGTTGATACCGTTAGCCAGTCGGCCTTCGAGTAGCAGATGTCCCAGCTCATGCGCCAGCGTGAACCGTTGGCGATCACCGGGCCAGCGCTTGGACACAGCCACGACCGGATATTCCCGGCCATCTTCAGTTCGCGCCTTGGCCGTCAAGCCAGAGAACCCAGGATTCTCTTCATCGACCACGATGACTAGCAAGCCGAGTCCTTCGAGGGTGTCGGTGAGGTCGGCTATCGGGTTCATGCCCAACTGCCAAGCGTTGCGGACCGTATCCGAGAATGCATCGATCTCATCCAGCGAGGCGATGTGTTCAGGCAGGTTCACGGGAGGTGCAAACGCCGGGCATGGCTGTACGGGGAATGCGCCGAGCAACTCCACGCGCTTTTCCACTAAATCGACGACCTTGATCTTCAGCGTATCTTGGGCAGTCTTGCCATAGGTCGAGAGCTTGCGGAACTCGGGCTGCAGCAGTTCAACCGTATGCGTGCGAAAGAAGTACTCGGTCCGGATGCCGCAGGCGCGGGCCAGCTTGAGTAGCTGAGCCGACGATGGCGTCAGCAGACCCTTCTCGTACTTCTGGATGGCGGTATGAGAAACACCCACCTGTTCACCCAATGCGCCCAGAGTCAGACTAGCCGCCAATCGTGCTTGACGAATGCGATCTGCAATCATGGCGCCTCCTTTCCTTGTGTTGGGTTTAAAACAGGCGCCATTCTACTAAATTTTTAAACCCAAGAGAACCCCTCCTCTTCAAACAGGATATGAATCATTTCTAGTGATGCGCAACTTCAATGAGCGTCATTTTCCCCGCCAATCATCCAGTGAGGCACCCTGAATCTCGTGGACACTCTCGGGCTATAATAACGCCCCCATTGAGAGCTTCTGGGGCAGCCTTAAAAATGAAATGGTCCACTACCAACGCTTCGAGACCCGCGTTCAGGCAGAATCGGCTATTCGGGAATACATCGAAATTTTTTACAACCGCCAACACCTTCATTCAAGGATTGGCTATCTGGCCCCCACTGTGTTCGCACAGTCTTTCACACGGTTGGCCGCTTGAAACGGGGCTGTCTACTATTGTCAGGGTACCTCACTACGGCGAGCGCTGAAAAAAACGATTTAAGCAGTTGCCTTCTGTTCATGACCTTGTCTCCTTAAGCATTAACCTAAATCCAGATGTCGGCGCTGCCAAAGGACATATAAAGCCGGAATCACTAACAACGCCAATAGCGTGGCACTAAACATACCGCCAATCATAATGACAGGAAACGGTCGCAAAAAGCCAAGGCCAACCACATCCTCTTTGTGCAGCGCCGTATCCGTCCCGACGAAGTACTGCCCGAATGGCAGAAGGAACAACAAGTGCTAGGCACCCAAGCCGACGTGCAGCGCGAAATCCGCACGGCGCTAGCCTTTCATCGCACCCACCCGCAGCAACTCGAAGCCCTGGCGCAGAAGCGCGCCGCTGCCCTCCTCGACGACCACCGCCGCGTGCGCGAGGCGGTGCGTGATGTCGGCCAGTATAGCGTCAGCGCCTGCCTACCGGTGGACGTGATCGGCGTCTACGTGTTGTTGCCGGACGCCCTGTAATGTACACTTTTATGTACATAATCTGACGGGAGCACATGCATGCCGGAAACCACCTTCACCGATTTACGCAACCACGCCAAAACCTGGTTCGATCTGGTCGAGAGCGGAGAGACCGTGCGCGTATTGCGCAATGGCAAGCCCATCGCCGAAATCCACCCCATCCCGGCGCAACTGCCCTCGTGGAAACAGCGTCCGGCGCGCCCGCTGGCCATCGGCGGCAAGGAGATCAGCCGGCTCATCCTCGACGAGCGCGGAGACTGATGCGCGTTTATTTCGACTCATCGGCCTTGGCCAAGCGCTACATCGACGATACTGGCACCGCTGACGTTCTGGCGTGGTGCGAACGGGCCAGCGAACTGGCGCTGTCGGTCATCGCGGTGCCGGAACTGATCTCGGCCTTCTGTCGCTTGCAACGGGAAGGACGCCTGACGGACGCGCAATACCAGGAAATCAAGCGCGCCCTTATGCTCGACATCGCCGATGCGCTGATCTGCGATACCACGCCCCAAGTCATCCAGCACGCCGTCAACGCTTTGGAAAAACACACACTGCGCGGCATGGACGCCATCCATCTGGGTGCAGCCCTCGCCTGCACTGCCGAAGTGTTCATCTCGGCCGACGCCCGCCAATGTCGCGCCGCCGAGACCTTCGGTCTGCAAGTGGTATCGCTGTGAAACACAAGCCGCGCCACCACCTTGCCTTCGCTACCTTGCGTCTGGAGGGTGGCATTTTCGCGGGCTGGTGGTGCTGGACAAGCAACAACTCAACCACGCCGCCTTCAATCAAGGCGACCACGACCTGTTCTATTACAAGATGCAGTTCTCGCTGCTCAACCGCATTCTCTCGCCCGACAGCCATCATGCCATTTACCTCGACATCAAGGACACGCGCAGCCGCCTCAAACTGCGCAAGCTGCGCGAAGTGCTGTGCAACAATGTATACGACTTCACCAGCGCGATGATCGACCACATCCAGAACATTCACTCGCACGAAGCGAAATTGATGCAACTGGCCAATTTTTTCTCCGGTGCCTTGACCTATAGCCACTGCGGATTGCAGGGCAACCCGGCCAAGCTGGCCGTGATCGACCATGTCGAGCAGCGTCTGGGGCGATCCTTGCTGCTAGCCACGCCCCTGCGCGAAACCAAGCTCAACGTGTTTTTGTTTCATCCCCGGCGGGTCGAGCCATGACCGCGCCGACAGGAACTGTCAACAATTGATTGACACCCGTAGCGCTGCGCTGTAGTTTTTAACCGAACGGTAACAACCTCTCCGAGGGTTCCACTTGATACGAAGTTTTGTGCATAAGGGCCTCAAGCAGGTTTTCGAGACGGGGCAATCGGCGAAAGTCAGTGCCGATTTGGTAACCCGCTGCAGGCGCAGGCTTGATGCCATAAACGCTGCGACATCCCCGGAGGAGTTGAACGTGCCGGGTTTCGACTTCCATGTTTTGGAGGGGAAACCGAAACGGTACACTGTTCATGTAAATGGGCCCTATTGCATCACCTTCGAGTGGCGGGATGGGGATGCTTGGCGCATTGATCTGGAGAATTACCATTAAGGACAGGGGGTGTTCCATGGACGAAATGACCGTTGAACAAGTGGATCGGATACCGACGCATCCAGGCGAGATATTGCGGGAAGAGGTACTACCCGCACTAGATATCTCTGTAGCAGCGTTTGCCCGTGGCCTGCGGGTCTCACGCCAGACCGTTCACGGCATTCTGTCTGAGCGTAAGGGCATCACCCCGGAGATGGCCTTGCGTATCGGCAAATATCTGGGTAACGGGCCGGAGATATGGTTACGCATGCAACAGGCTTACGATTTGACCGTTGCGGAACGTCGGTTGGCCGAAGAACTGGCGACTATTCACAAGCCCGAGCAGGCCGCCTGACTGACAACCCGCAAGCCGTCTGCCTCGCCTCTGCCAGACACCCCACCCGCGTCACGGTTACGGGCACTGCAGATGACGGGTACCCAGTCTATTTCGAGACAACGTCAGCCACTCTACCGGGAGAGTTGGCCCGTAGTTTTCCTCAGTGGACATCGGCTGACAACCATTTTCTGATCCCCGGAAATACGGAACTTGCCACTCTGCTGCTGCGTGCCGCCCGCCTGTCGCGGGCTTTGCCCAATCAGGCTGCCCACAGTTATGAAGATGCCGTGAGCGAGGAGCTGACCGCATTGCCGCCAGAGACGCTGTACACGGAGGTCGAACGCATGGTCCGCCAGCGCATCGGCCAACAGAAATTCCGCGAAGCCATGTTGACCTACTGGGGCGGCGCCTGCGCCGTCACTGGCCTCGCCTTTCCCGACGTGCTCCGCGCCAGTCATGCCAAACCCTGCCTTTAGGGAGAGGAAACGAAACCCCGCCTTATAGCTCCTCTTCTTGAAGAGCCGTCCTGCGGCACACCATAACCAGATTCTTACGCAGCAACGCCATGTACTCCTGACGCAGTGTCGGATTATGAGCCGACGCTAAAAACTGATAGGTAGAAAATTGTGGGTATCGACATTCAGTACTTAAAAATTGGAGAATCTCGCGATCCAGTACCTGGGCAAATGCCAAGGAAAGCGCGCGTTC